>CAFBLP010000021.1_pt1 | contig 37722 bp, 30 predicted proteins | sample 7268181 | NCBI WGS metagenome assembly CAFBLP01 (sample SAMEA6814034, study PRJEB35770) | freshwater metagenome | biome: Freshwater; feature: Freshwater reservoir; material: water | place: Czech Republic | collected 2017-05-23 | depth 30m m | reverse complement strand
GTGGAGACGATGCACAGGCGCTCGGGCGGGTACTTGTCGGCTTCGTCGATGTCGATCAGCGAGGCATCGGGGATGTTGAGGATGCCCAGTTCGCGCCCCATCCGCACGTTCTTTTTGATGCTCAACCCCAGCGTGGCCACCACGCGGCCGTTGGCGATGGCGGCGTCGGCGATCTGCTGGATGCGGTGCAGGTGGCTGGCGAAACTGGCGGTGATGATGCGTCGCCCGGTCTGCTCGGCGAACAACTGGCGCAGCACGGCGCCCACCGATTTCTCGCTGGGAGCGTGGCCGCATTCCTCGGAGTTGGTGCTGTCGGCCAACAGCAGGCGCACGCCCTCGGTGGAGGAGATCGCTCCCAACCGGGCCAGATCGGTGCGACGATCGTCGACCGGGGTGAGGTCGAGCTTGAAGTCACCCGAATGCACGATGACCCCCTGCGGGGTGTGCAACACGATGGCGTGGGCATGCGGCACGCTGTGCGTGACGGGGATGAACTCCACGTCGAACGGCCCGATCATGCGCCGCTCGCCGTCTTTCACCACGACCAGCTCGGTGCGGCCCATCAGACCGGCTTCTTCGATGCGGTTGCGAGCCAGACCCAGCGTGACGGCGGACCCGTAGATGGGGAAGCTCAGCTCGCGCAGCAGGTACTGCAACGCACCGACGTGATCCTCGTGGCCGTGCGTGGCCACGCAGCCCACGACGCGATCGGCGTTCTCGCGCAGCCAGGTGAAGTCGGGCAGCACCAGGTCGATGCCATGCATGTCGGCGTCGGGAAACATCAGGCCACAATCGATGAGCAGCAGCTGGTTGTCCTGCTCGATCACCATGCAATTACGGCCGATCTCGCCGAGACCACCGAGGAAGACGATTTTGACGGAGGGGGAAGGGGTCGTGACGCTCACAGATCAGCGATTTGGTTGGAGGGGGAATGCATTCCTCCATCGTTGCAGGTCGGCCCACACCTGAGGGGCACGCACCTCGATGAATTCGGGAGCATCGCCCATGGGCAGGCGGGCCTGACCAACTGGGATGCCGAGATGGCGCATCATTGCCTTCGACGGAATGGGGTTGGGAGCGTCGTCGCCGGTCTCGAACGCAAAGCTGTCGAGCATGCGGCTGTTGACGATACGGGCGCCCACGGTGTCGCCCTTGTCCCACAGATCGAACATGTGCTGGTGGTCCTCGCCGGTCCAGTGTGTGGCCACGCCCACCGTGCCGACGATGCCGCTGGCCAGCAGCGGCAGGGTGAGCCCATCGTCGCCGCTGTAGACCTCGACGCCGTCGGGGGCCAGGCTGATGAGCGAAGCCGTCTCGCCGGGGTTACCGGCAGCGTCCTTGAGCGCCACGATCGTGGGCACCTCACGGAACAGTTTGAGCAGGGTCGGCGTCGTGATCTTGCGGCCCGTGCGGACAGGGATGTCGTAGACCATCACCGGCAGGTCGCTGGCGGCAGCCATTGCACGCATGTGCCCCTCGATGCCCGCCATCGAGGGGCGGTTGTAATACGGGCAGACGGCCAGGATGCCTGCGGCGCCCAATGCCGCCGCCTCTTTGGTGAGATGCACCGAGTGGGCCGTGTCGTTGGTACCACTACCGGCGATGACCGGAATGGTGACCGCTTCGATGACCGCAGCAAACAGCGACAGGCGCTCGTCGTCGGTGAGCACCGGCGCCTCGCCCGTGGTACCGGCAATGACGAGGCCGTCGTTGCCGTGATCCTGCAGATGACGAGCCAGTTGCTGGGCCACATCAAGGTTGAGTGAGCCATCGTCGTTGAATGGGGTCACCATGGCGGTGAGCACCCGGCCGAAACGAGCCATTAGAACGATCCTTCCTGAGCACGGTCGATCCCCTGGGTCAGGATGAGATCTTCGTGCAGTTCCATCCACACATCGTGGTAGCTGCCACACATCACGCCGGTAAACATTGTTGTTTCGCCACCGACCACACGCTGGCACGTTTCTGCCAGTCGCCGCGAATAGTCGGCGAAGCGTTCGAACTCATGCCCGATCGCAACCACCAACGGCTGGGCCTCGGCATTGAGCGCGACCAGACGGGCAACGACCGCGGCGTCGTACGCAACGTCGGTGTGGTCGTTGGGTACGCCGTTGCGCAGCTGCCAGTCTCCGCACAGTTCCTTGAAGCGGCTATTCAGCGCAAGGAACGGGTCGTAGATATGGGTCAACGATTCGGGGTGCAGGTGTGCGGTATCGATGGCCAACGCCTCGGCATGGGCCGACCGGCCATCCGGGGTGAGCTGCCAGAGCGAGCGAGCCTCTCGAAACTGCGCGTGGCCCTTTTCAACGAGCTCCTGCAGGTGCTGCTCGGCCGTCTCCACCGGGTGCCCGGCCACTTCGGCCACGACCTCGGTCTTGGCGAAACCCTTGATGCGCAACGCGTGGTGCGTACGAAAGAGTGGGTGCGAACGATGTGCCATGACGAACGCATCGTAGTGAACACAACCGGGTCCGCAACGGTCGAGCCACGACGGCTTCGTGAATGCTGAGCGCACGATTGTGGTGCACCCAGCATTCACGGCGGCAGATCGAGCGCCCTACTCGCCAGCGACGGGCATTGCGGCGGCGTCGAGGCCGAAGGCGTCGTATTCCTCGCCGGTGTCGGCCCAATCCTCGAACTGGATCACGCCCATGTCCTCGAAACGGTGGCGCAGCCACTTGTCGTTACGGTCGAGCAGACCCAGCTTCTTACAGTTCGGCACGATCTTGCTGAACAGCATCGACTGGAACATCACGCGGGTGGGGTCGGCCAACACGATCGGCACGATGTCGCGAACGTTCACGCCCATGCGCTCCCACACCTCTTGCGACATGAAGCGGTCGCGCATGCGTACGGCGGCCTCGAACGCGAACTCCTGGCGATCCTTCATCTCCAGGTCGGTCATGCCGTCGTACACCTCTTTGAGGCTCAGCACGCCGAAGGCCACATGGCGGGCTTCGTCGCTCATGACGTAGCGCAGCAACTGCTTCAGCAACGGCTCCTGGGTGGTCTGGTGCAAGAAGCCGAACGCGGCCAGGGCGAGGCCCTCGACCATCACCTGCATGCCGAGATAGGTCATGTCCCATCGGCTGTCGCTGATGATGTCGTCGAGCAGCATGCGCAGGTGAGCATTCACCTGGTACCCACCGCCGAGCTTCTCCTCGAGGTAACGGGCGAACACCTCGACATGACGGGCTTCGTCCATCACCTGGGTGCTGGCGTACAACTTGGCGTCGTACCACGGGACGGTCTCGACGATCTTGGCGGTGCAGATGAGCGCACCCTGCTCGCCGTGCAGGAACTGGCTGAGCTGCCAGTTGCGGCCCTCGACGCCGAACTCGAGCCACTCCTTGTCGCCCCACTTCGCCACCGGCGTGCCGTCGAACACGGTGGTGTCGATACCGGCGCCGAGCATCTCTTGATCCTGCTTGACGGTGCGCTCGACATCGACATCGGTGTCCCATGGCAGGTCGGTGGTGCCGTTCCACTGGCCGGTCTTGGCCTTCTCGTACAGCTTGCGCAGCGCTGGCCGGGCCAAGGTGTAGTCCCAGGTGAAGATGGTGTCGGCGTTGTTCTTCACGATGTGCAGGATCTCGGCGGGATCCGTGGTGGGGATCGCCAAGATGGCGTCGATGTCGTTGATCTCGGCGCGGCCGAGAATGGTTTCGTTGTCGTTGTGCACGATGGTCATCTATTGCTCCTGTTGTATTTGCAACTACTGCTGGAAACGGTCATGGGGTTGGAATTGGTTGAAAGGTCGGAAGAACGAGGTCCTGCACGAACAGGCGGGCCGAGTCGACGTCGCCGAGATCGACATGGTCTGAGGGCGCCAGGAAGTAAGAGATGACGAGACGAGCGAGCAGCTCGACCAGGCGGGCCGAGTTGCGGCGCCCGAGGTGTGGCTCGACCAACGGGGCGAGGAACAACGAGGCCATACGGATGATGCGCGGCAGGCCCTGCACGGTGAGCTGAGCCAGGGTGTCGCCCGGCTCGGAGGCGAGCATCACTGCCAGGTGGCGATCGGAGCGCAGCTCGCGGGTGGCCACGACCACGGCACGAACCAACAGGTCTTCGAGATCGGTTGCACCGATGACGCCCTGCTTGAGCTCGGCGAAGAACGCCTCGAGCTCGCGCACCCGAAGGGCATCGAACACGACGTCTTTGCCACCGGGGAACATGCGATACAACGTCGCCCGGGAAACCCCGGCTTCAGCGGCGATGTCGTCGATGCTGACCTTGGCGATGCCCCAACGCTCGTAGCAGGCCTTGGCCGCGTCGAGGATGTGGGTTTCCGCCTGAGTCACGAGGTGAGACAGTAAGACAGATTCGTCTCACTGTCAACCCGCCGCCGACGCTACAGCCGACCAGCGTCGACGATGCGCTTGAGGAACGCCCGGGTGCGCTCGTGCACCGGGTCGCCGAACAGTTGCTCGGGTGGCCCCTCTTCCAAGATCACGCCCTGATCGAGGAAGCACACCTTTGAGGCGACCTCCTTGGCGAAGCCCATTTCGTGGGTGGCGAGCATCATCGTCATGCCCTCGGCAGCAAGGTCGCGGACGATGTTGAGGACCTCGGCCACCAATTCGGGATCGAGCGCTGAGGTGATCTCGTCGAGCAGCATCAGCTTCGGGCTCATCGCAAGCGCCCGCACGATGGCGACGCGTTGCTGTTGGCCGCCGGAGAGCCGATCGGGAAACGCCGTGGCCTTCTCGGCCAACCCGACGCGGCTGAGGAGGCCCATCGCCGTGTCCTCGGCCTGCTCGCGTGGAAGGCCGAGCACCTTACGCGGCGCCAGCGTGACGTTGTCGAGCACACTCATGTGCGGGAACAGGTTGAAGCTCTGGAACACGATGCCAACCTCCTGACGGAGCGAATCGACATCGATACCACGGCCCGACACGCGGTCGCCATCGAGACGGATCGCGCCATCGTCGATGACCTCGAGCGCATTGATGCAGCGCAACAACGTGCTCTTGCCACTGCCCGATGCGCCGATGAGGCACACGACCTGGTGCAGTTCGACATCGAGGTTGATGCCGCTGAGCACGTAGACGTCGCCGAACTTCTTGTAGACACGTTCGATCTCGAGGAATGCCATGGGTCAACGACCGCCTTCGGTACGCGACTGCCGCCGCCGTTGCAGCCATTCGAGCCAACGGGTGAACGGGATGGTCACGCACAAGAAGAGGAATGCGGCCATCGAGTACGCAGCGAGCGAACCCTTGGAGTTGTTGATGAATCGGGCGCGGCTGACGACATCGAGCACACCGATGACCGAGATGATCGCGGTGTCCTTCTGTAGCCCGATGAAGTCGTTGAGCAGCGGTGGAATGACCCGCCGAACTGCCTGCGGCACGACCACGTGACGCATGGTCTGGGTGTAGGACAGCCCGAGCGACCGGGCGGCGGCCACCTGACTCCAGTGGATCGACTCGATACCGGCGCGGTAGACCTCGGACACGTAGGCGCCGTAGGTGAGCGACAGCGCCAAGATGGCGTACTGGATATCGGAGAAGCCCCCGACAATGGGCACCTTGGCCTGGGCGAAGCCGAGGCCGACGAGATACACGACCAAAATGGCCGGGAACGCCCGGAACGTATCCACGTACACGGTGGCGAGAAAGCGGATAGGACGGCAGGCCTTGCCCGGCAGGAGCCGGACGATGGCAACCACCAGGGCCCAGATCAGCACGATGACCTCAGCGATGAGGAACACCTGCACGTTGATCCAGAAGCCCTTGAGCATCGAATGCCAGGCCCCGCCATCGGTGAGGATCGACCATCCGAGAAAGACCTTGCGCACGCTGCCACCGTTGGTGAACAGCAGCCAGACCATGAACGCAACGAGGTAGGCGCTCAGGCCGATGCCGACCGAGTACCACGCCCAGTCGCGGGCCTTCTCGCCCTGCTCGCGTGCAGGTTCGATATCGCCCTGCCCGGCGAGGCGTGCGGCCCGTAGCGAATGTACGACAGCGGGAATGCCCGCTGGCGGAAAGAACAGGCTCGCGATCGCGGCCTTACGGTACGTAAGCACCCGGCCCACCCGCTTTGCAGCGGGGGGGCCGGTCAGTGCAGACGTTTCGTTCAACGAACGCTCAGGACGTGGGGACGTCGATGAACGGAACGGTGGAAGGATCGCCACCGAGGTACTTGGCGATCAGACCATTGATCGTGCCGTCGTCGATGAAGCCCTGCAGGATGGGATCGAAGATCGCCTTCTTGCCGTTGCCCAAGCCGTAGATGGCGCCGTACTCCTCGCCAGTCTTGAACTGACCGACCACTTCCAGCTTGCCACCCGACTGCGATGCCTGGCCGAGGTTGATCGGCGTGTCGATGATGATGCCATCGACCTGGCCGGCATTCAGAGCGGCGTAGGCCGACGAGAGGTCGGGGAACACCTTGGTGCTGTCGAGCTTCCAACCGGGCACCTCGCCCGAGGTGAAGTAGTACTCGGCAGTGGTCGAGGCCTGGACGCCGAGCTTCAGCTTCTTCACGTCATCCCATGTCTTCACGACGGTGCCAGCCTTGACAAGCAAGCCCTGGTCGCTCTTGAAATAACCCTGCGAGAAGTCGACGACCTTGGCACGGTCAGCGGTGATGGTCACCTGCGACAGCGAGATGTCGTAGCTGTCGGCCGCGATCTGCCCGGCGACGAGCGCATCGAAGCTCTCGTTACGGAACGACATCTTCAGACCGCACTTGGCGGCGATGAGGTTGGCAAGATCGAATTCGATGCCGCTCTTGATCTTGTCGGGATCGACCTCGGCGTTGGTGGTTCCCCAGAAGTTCGGGCCGGGGAGGCTGGTGACCACCGAGAGCGTGCCAGCCTTGACGGGCTTGCAGTCAACAGTGGCCCCACCTGCGGGCGTGGTACCGGACGAGCTGGAAGTGGACTTCGTGTCGCTACCGCAGGAACTGATCAGGATCGCGCCGGCCATGGCCAACGCTGCGTACGTACGCATCTTCATAAGGTATGTCTCCAATGAGCGGGAAGTCGCGCAGTATAGGAGAAACGAACGGGGCATTGCCAGAGGGGGCGGACCTGATGGCCCGCCCCCTCTGGCGCCTGCCCTACCTGTGTGCAGGATCTACTTGAACTGGAAGTTGGCCCGCATGATGGTGCCGTCGGCGAACTTCACGATGAGCTGACGGCAGGTGCCCTTCCACTTCCTGTCCGTCTCCCACTGGTATTCATAACGGTTCGACCGCTTGTCGTACTTCAGCTCATGACGACCCTTGTAGTCAGTCTCCACGCCGACGGTCAGCGTTGGGTTGCTGCCGCAGGCGATCTGCGCCGACTGCGGGTAGCCGTCGGCGAACACGGCCAGGCCGCGGTTGCCGCCCAGACCGAACTTCACCGGGATGGTGCTGCCGGCCCTGACCACGTTGACCGCCGGCGGATTGTCGACGGGCTTGAAGAAGCCGCTCTTCGGCCATGGTGCAGTGCCGGTCGACGGGCCACTCGGATCGTGGATCACGCCGGGGGCCGCGTTGTCATCGCCGAGGCCAACCTGCACACCGGTCTTGTCGGTGAGCGTGATCAGGATCGGGTTGGCACTGAGGTTGGTGTGCGCTGTGTAGTCCGACCACACACCGCCCTGGTACTTCCAGTAGGTGGTGGGCAGCGTGGAACCCTCGACGTACAGCTTCACCGTGACCGTTGCACCCGGAGTGACTCCACTCAGGGTGAAATCGGTCAGGCCGACCGGGAAGGTGACTCCCGTGGGTGGCGACAGCGTGGTGGGGTCGAGCGTGCTCACATTGTCCATCGAGGTTCCGCTCGGCGACTCGATCGTCACATATGGCTGACCGGGCACCTGGCTCGGCAGCGACACCACGTTGGCCTGCGCCGAGTCGAGCACGCCGTCGTTGTTACCGTCTCCGTTGTTCGGACCGCCGTTCTCCACCGTGGGAGGTACACCATCGGCATCATTGGGACCGATGGCCGAAGCACCCAGGGCGACAATGACACCGTTGGCGGCGCCATCGGCATCACCCGCCCCACCGTCGGTGAGCCACAGCGTGATGGCCCCGTCGACGCCGAGTGCAGCATTGGCGTACGGCACCCAAGCTCCACTGGACAAGGTGTAGTACGAGTTGATCGCCGAAGCGTCACTCCCTGGCGGAGGGCTGATCGTCAGGCTGGTGCTGTCGCCGAAGTTGGTGACATGCACCTTGAAGTTCAGTACGCTCAACGGGAACGTCACGCCGGCCGGTGGTGCGGGCGACGCCGCAGTGTGGTTCACCGGTCGAACGTCGAACAGGCTCGACCCGCCCGACGTCAACAGCATCATGACGTTCGGCTGACCGGGCTGGCCGTATGGCCACGACATCGACTGGGTCCTGAACTGCAGTCGTACCTCATTGCCCTGCGCGTCGACGAAGGCACCGGGCCCTGCAGACGCTGTCGCGACGAAACCGCACAACACCGTGGCGCCGCAGCCGAAGTCGTACTGGGCAAAGTGCTCGGGCACCGTGAAGGTGATGTCGAACGCACCGTTCGAGTCAGTCATGGTGGTGTACGCCGCCGGATGCGGCAGCATGACGTTGTTCGCGTCGTCCCACCACTGCGTGCCGTCGACGTTGTTGCACCAGTTGCCCACGAACCCGCCGCCATAGGTGGCTGGATCGCCGAACGCCTGGCAGCGCCAGATGAAGACCTGCACGTTGGGGTTGAGTCCCTCACCATGCAACGTGACCGACTGCCCATCGATCAGGTCCGTGCTCGGCGTGACCGCGGTGAGGGTTCCGCCCTTGAACGGGACGGGGTTGTTCTGCGGGTAGTCGATGGCCAGCAGGCCCATGCCGCCGGTGTTCGGCGCACCGGACCATTGGGTGGCCACGAGTCCACATGAAGTTGCGGCGCAATCAATCGATCCGCCATTGAGGTAACGCTTCAGGGTGAACGAACCCGTTGCAGATCCACTGGCTGTCGTGGAATACGTGGTCTGGGTGGTGTTGTCGCAGCTATTGGGGAAGCCGTTGATGCCGCACTGGGTCACGTACAGCGTCGTGCTCGGCAGCCAGTTCGTACCGGTGATCGTGATGACCTGATTGGCGGAGTAGAAGCCGGCCGGGCTGATGTCGAGCTGCGCGGGCACCTGGAAGTTGGCGACCGAGCTGTCGCCGTCGGCATCGGGGAGCACTGCCTGCACATGGGTACCGCCTGCAATGTCGTACTGTCCAGAGAAATCAGCGGTCCAGTGCCCCGAGCCATCGACGGCGACATCGTGCATGGTGGTCATCGTCTGACCGAAGTTCGCGAACGCCGACACGTCGATCACCGTCGACGCCGGTCCTGTTCCGCTGGCGTGGTCGGCAGCCGTGTCCGCGCTGTCGATGGTGAGCTTGCGCACCGTCAACTCCTTCGTCCAGCCGCCACCGGAGACACGCACGATCGAGAGATCCTGTAGCCAACCGGGGTTCATCAGACTCCACCCCGGCATACCGGAGTTGCTGTACGGGATCGGCCCAAGGGTGTGGTCCACAGTGCCGTTGTGATCGGTGTCGATCTCAGCCGTCACCGGTGTGCCCTCGTTCCAGTTCATCGGCTGGATCGTGCCGTTGGGTCCACAACCCGCGTTCATGCCGCCCACACATGCCTGCACGATGGGCACAACAACCTGCGCCATGTTCTGGGTGCTGTCGCCGTCATCATCGAACACCGAGGCGTTGATTCCCTGGGAGGACGGAGGCGCGATCGCCTGCAGATCGAACACGACCGGCAGCCCGCTCGGGCTGAAATCGACACTCCAGAAGCCCGCGCCATCGGAGGTGGTGCTCAGCGTGAAGCCGCCTCCACCGACGTTGGGAGCGAACACGTTCACACTGATGGGCTTGTTCGGCATGGCGATTCCAGCCACGACATCGGTCGCCGGGTCCGTCATGTCCGTCCGGATCAGGTCGACGTACAGCACCTTGGTCCAGCCGGCGCCGCTGACGGTGACCTTGTCACCGACGGCAAGAGGCTGGAGTTCGCCGAAGTTCGTGAGCTGTCCCTGGTTCGGGGCAACGGTCATGACCTTGTGGAAGTCGGGCAAGATCGTGTTGTCGACACGGTCGGCATCGATCGTCAGTTCAGTACCCGCTCGCCAGGCCTTGTATCCGATGCCGATGAAGGCCTGGTTGCCGCAGCACTTGGGCTGCACGGTAATGGTCGGCACGATGGCTCCGGACCAATCGTCCATGGTGTCGCCATCGGGACCGCCAGGCAGGGCATTGCCTTCCAGCAGGATGGCATGTACCTGATTCGCGGGTGTCTGCGGCGCAAACGGGAACCATTGCTGGATGTCGAACACGGGGGTGAAGTCGGCACTGAAGCGACCACTGCCGTTCGCCGTGGCCGTCAGCTGTTGCTGTCCTGCACCCTCGCCCACGATGAGCTGCACGTCGCGACCAGCGGGAGCGAAACCGGCCACCACATTCGAGTCCGGATTCACGTAATCGACGAGGAGCTTCTCGACGATGATCTCCTTGACCCAACCGGCCCCGCTGACGCGGACCAGATCGCCGACCTCGAGCTTCGTATCGACGCCGAACCAATTCGGCCAGGTGAGCGTCTGGCTCTGCTCGACCGATCCGTTGTTGCCATGATCGACCTCGATCAGCAACTCGGTACCTTCACGCCACGGGTGCGTTCCCACCGAGCTGGGGTACATGCCCCCGTCGTTTGCCTGAACCTGGATGTTGGGAGAGACGGCAATCCAGGAATCGCTCATCGTGTCGCCGTCGGGGGCATCGCCCTCGACGATCCTCGCGCTGGCTGAATCACTGGGGGCCAGATTCGATCCCCACGGCTGGATGTCGAACAGGCCCGTGAAGTCGACGCTGAAACGGCCGTTGGCATCGGCCGTCGTCGTGATCGTCACCTCACCCGGACCCTGGTTCGTAATCACCTCGACCGTGCGATCCACGGGAGCGAAACCCTGCACCACATCGGTCGCTGGGTCGACGTGGTCGACACGCAGACGCTCCACGATCAGTTCCTTGGACACGACAGTGCCGGTCCCATCGTCGCCGCTGACGCGGATGAGGTCGTTGGACTCCACTTTCGGGTCGACGAAGAAGGCCGAGGGTGCCGCGTGGGAGTCGGTGTACTCGATCGAACCGTTGTTGCCGCGGTCCACCTCGAGCGTCAGCAACGTGCCGTCGGGCCACCCGTTCGGAATCACGTTCGTACGCGAGCCGCAGCAGTCGCGCCACACATCGATCCACTGACCAACCGCCGGACCGGCCGACACACGAGTCGGCGGGGCCGACGAGGTCACCGAGATGCCGGTCACCAACGCCAACGCGGCGAGTGCGGCGAACAACCGGGATGTGCGAAGTCCGTTCATGACGATCTCCTCTCGCGGACGCTCGCGCGTCGCTGCCAGTTGCGTTGATCGTGCGCTTCGATGACACGCCCGCAACAGTGCTGCACGCACCAACGCGGTGGGCCAAACGTCCAATTCGCGGCGTACCAGAGCGACCACCCGTTGTGACATCGAGACCGCACGCTGGTACTACGCTCGCCGGATGAGCGCGAACCTGAGGTTGTTCACCAAGGCCATCTACGGCATGGATCACGTCGTGCGGCTTGCCCGGCCCGGCGACTGGGGCAACATGTCGCCGTGCGTGGGTTGGACGGCCAGGCACGTGCTCGGTCACGTGAACGCCATCCAGCGATACCAGGAGTCGCTCATCGTGGGCACCGAACCATCGATGAACCCGATGAACGACCCCGATCGCCACGCCGGCGATGATCCTGCTGCGACGTGGGCGGCCACGCGCGATGCCATCTTGGAGATCCTCGACCGTCCGGGCGTGTTGGACATGACGGTCAACAACTGGAGCGGTCCCACCACGGTCGACAACATGATCGCCTGGAACGTGGGCGACACCACCACGCATACGTGGGACCTCGCCCGGGCACTGGGCGTCGACGATCGACTCGACCCGCAGTTGGTCGCACACGTGCTCGTGGTGATGTCCCCGGCAGCCGGGCAGCTGCGCGAATCCGGCATGGTCGCCGCGCCGGTCGATGTGGCAGCCGATGCCGACGCGCAGACCCGCATGCTGGCAATGCTGGGTCGCTCTGCCTGACCCGGAGTCCGTCCGTGAATGCTGGGCGCACGCCGACCGTGCGGTCAGCATTCACGAGGGCCGGCGGGCGGCTACTTGCGGCCGCTGGTGACCCCGCACACCACCTTGCGGTGGATGCATGCATCGATCTCGCCGGCCAGCTTGTCCTGCACCCAGGCGTTGAAGAAGTCGGCGTGGCCGGTGAGGATCGAACCGCTCGAGAGCGACAGGCCCGATGGGTCACCGCTGAACGAGTACACAACCGCGAGCTGCAACTGAGGCACCGCCACTGGATGGGCCGCCGGGCACGATCCGCGGCTGCTGTAGGCCATGTGTGAACGGTGATCGTCGCTGTCCACATGCTCCCCGTCCCAGCAATCGGGAAAGGTGATCATCAACCGGAGGGGGCGGCTGATCGGGCAGCTGGGGGGGCTGGCCATCCGGGTGATACCCGCTCCGCATGTCCACGCGACGACCGCCGTGGATTGCTCGGCCTCGGCACTGCCATCACCGGCAATGATCTCGAGACCAGGTGGATACGGCTGCACGCTGACTGGGTCGATCCCCTCGCCGGGGCGGTAGTAGGCAACGCTCTTGGTCGGCGTCAGCATCGTGTCGCCCTGCATCAGCGCCGGCACCCAGTAGGACGCTGTGTCCTCCGGTTGGTCGCAGGCACTCGTGCCCGCGAGCAGGCTGTCATACGTGGAGCCGGCGTTCGCACCGTCATTCCCGAAGAAAACATGCACGTGTGAGGCACCGGCAACACCCGGGTACACGATGGGATCGTCGGCGAGCGCATGGCTGAACGGGCACTCCACCAGGAACTGCGGCACGCGTCCCTGCGCGCCGGCCACCGGCACATCGGGTGCGCCGGCCACGACAGCGTTGTCGTGGCCGGCATGCGATCCGACGGACACCGCGGTCGAGACGGCGGTGCTGTTACTGGCCGAACTGCACGACGCTGCAGATGACAGCAGTGCCAGTGCGAGCCCGGCGCGGCGGACCCATTGCTGCGAGATCACGGCGCTGGCTTGGATGGCACCTTGATCGCGTCGGTGTCGATCTTCGCAGGCACATCGGTGGCCGGATGCGCCGGCGCCGTTGCGGCGTCGGGCATGTTCATCTGGCTCGGCGGCTCGGGTGACGAGGTCTTGTAATCCGTCGACGGCGGATGCGTTTCGGCGAGCCAGGTGATGACATCGAGAATGCCCTTGGTCCAGTCGCCGCCGTTACCAGTTGCGTCGCAGGGCTTCAGCTTCTCCAGGTCGATCGGCGCCGACGTGGTGAACGTGTTCCCGCTGAAGCAGTTGCCGAGGGCCTCCAGCGCCGTACCCACGGAATCGACCGCGAGGTCGGCGATCCTGTTGTTCTCCAACACGTTGCCGATGACCCGGTTGTTCTGCGAATCCCACAGGACGGCGTCAGGCACTGTTGCTGCATCAGGCACCGGATCGTTGAGCGTTTCGGCACAGGTACGGGTCCATTTGTCGGGCGTCGGTGCGGCATCGTTGGGGTCCTGCTCGAGATACGGCACCAGGCCGATGCCCGTCTTGGCGTGGTCGAACACCAGGTTGCGTTCAATGTCGTTGCCCACGCCACCTGCACTGAGGATGCCGTTACCCATCGCCAGCAGCGACACGTCGATTGCGGGAGTGTCGGGCTGGTTGTTGGAGTACACGAGGTTGCCGATGATCGTGCTGTTCCGTTCGGGGTAGCACAGTTCGTAGCTGCCGCTGTTGGGCACCACACCGGCGCGGTTGAAACGGAAGATCGAGTTGACGATGATCAGGTTGCCGCCAGAGTTGGTACCCGAGTACCCAAGACCGTTGTGCTCGCTGATGACATCATTGATCAGCGCGTCGCACGGGAAGCAGCCGCCGATGTAGAACCCGGCGTCGGGGCTGCCTGCGCCGTAGCTGTGCTCGATCTGGCCCTTGGTGGACAAGAAGGCATACACGCCGTAGTCACCGTTGCGGAAGGCGGTGAGATACGACCCGCGGTAACCCGTGACACCGGTCCAGAAGAAGCCGTTCTTGGTGTAGTTGCGGGCCGTGAGGTTCTCGATGGCCACGCCGTTGGCGCCGACCACGCGGATGCCATTGTCGAGCTTGAACTCGCCATCAAGGATGGTGGTGTTGCGATCGAGACCGCGGATGGTCAGGTTGGCCGTCTGCACCGTGACCGCCTCGTGATACACACCGGGCTTGATCAGGATGAGGTCACCCTCTTTGGCCTTGGTCACAGCCGCCTGAATGCTGGAGACATCGTCGGGGACCGTAATGGTTCCCCCGGCCGCCGGCGCTGCGCTCGTGGGTGGCTGGGTCGGCTGCGTGGGAGCCGACTCGGGGGCAGCGGTGCCCTCAACCGTGCTCGATGACGAACTGCTGCTCGAGCAGCCGGCGGCCACAGCAAGCAGCGCCCCGGCCACGATGAGATGACGGATCTTGTTCATGTTCTCCCCATTGAATGGTGTCATTGCTCGATAGATGCCTTGTGTACGCATGGTCACTCCGTGACCGTGATGGTGCCGACCATGCCGACCTTGTTGGTGCCATGGATCGAGCAGTAGAACGCGTAGACGCCGGGCGCGGTGAACACGTGGCCATACACGTCGCCGGGGTGGAAGCCTGCGGTGTCCATGCCCCATCCCGTTCCCGATTGCGGCAGCACATTGTGATCGTTCTTGCCCTTGTTCGTGAACTCCACCGTGTCGCCCACCTTCGCCGTGCTGGCCTGTGGGCGGAAGTTGTTGTCGATCACGTTGATCTTCACCACCACGCCGGTGCTGGCCACCGTGGCTGCCGTCGTGCTGGCCGTGGTTCCAGCCGTGCCCGGTGACGACGCAAGGTCGCTCGGATCGGGAGCACAGCCTGCGAGGGCGAACAACAGCACAGCACCGAGAACGCCCGAACGGGCCCGTTTGATTGTTGCCTTCATTGCGTGGGTGACCGCTTCCAATGGCCCATGGCAGCGACTACTGCCCGGGGAGAACGTAGTCGGCAAAGCGGTCGCGCAGCGTTTTCTTGCTGAACTTGCCGACGCTCGTCTTGGGCACCTCATCGATGAACACGACATCGTCGGGCAGTTGCCACTTGGCGATCAGCGGCGCAAGGAAATCGAGCACCTCGTCCTTGGTGAGGTGTTGTCCCGGCTCCACGACCACGCACGCGAGCGGGCGCTCACTCCAGCGAATATGGGGCACGCCGATGACCGCTGCTTCCTTGATCAACGGATGCGCCATCAGTTCGTTCTCGAGCTCGACCGAGCTGATCCATTCGCCGCCGCTCTTGATGAGATCCTTCGTGCGATCGACCAGACGGATGCGACCCGTGGGGTCCATCACGGCCACGTCGCCCGTACGCAGCCAGCCATCGGCAGTGAAGCTCTCGCGCGAACGTGGATCGTCGTAGTAGTCGGCGGCAATCCAGGGGCCGGCGCACTGCAGTTCACCACTGGCCACGCCGTCCCACGGCACCGCCGCGCCCGTGTCGGGGTCGACCACGCGACAGTCGACACCGAAGCTGGGCAGGCCGACGCTGGTGCGTAGATCTGCCTGTTGGTCGAGCGGCAACTCACGCTCGGCAACCAACAACTGGCTCACCGCAGCAATGGGGCTGGTCTCGGTCATGCCCCAGGCCTGCAGAATCGGTAGCCCCGTGACCTCGCGATATGCCTCGCTGAGCGCCTTCGGCACGGCCGAACCGCCGCAAGGGATGCAACGCAGGCTGCTGGTGTCCCGGCCGCGCAGTTCGGGCAGCACACCCATCCAGATGGTGGGCACGCCTGCAGCAACGGTGACCTTCTGGTTCACGATGAGATCGGCAATCGCCTTACCCGACAGATCCGCGCCGGGCATCACCAGGTTCGCGCCCGTCGCGACCGCAGCATGCGCAAGACCCCACGAGTTGGCGTGGAACATGGGTACCACGGGCAGGATCGTGTCGGCCTCACAGGCCCCCAGCGAATCTGCCGTCATCACCCCGAAGGTGTGCATATAGGTACTGCGGTGGCTGTACACCACGCCCTTGGGATTACCCGTGGTGCCGCTGGTGTAGCACATGCTGGCCGCAGTGTTCTCGGGCACCACGGTCCACTGCACCGGCTCGGCCTTGGCGAGCAACTCCTCGTAGTCGTACATGGGCAGACCGCTGAGATCGGCCGGGATGTCGCCCTTGCCGTCGTCCATCAGCACCAGGTGCTTCACCGTCGTGAAGGTGTGCAGCAGCGGCTGCAGCAGCGCCAGCAACGAACGGTCGACGAAGATGACCTCGTCCTCGGCATGATTGACGATGTAGGTCAACTGCTCGGGAAACAAGCGGATGTTCAAGGTGTGCAGGATGCGGCCGCTGCAGGGCGCTGCGAAGTACAGCTCGAGATGGCGGGCGGTGTTCCAGGCAAAGGTCGCAACACGCCCGCTGGCGGAGATGCCCAAGTTGTCGAGCACTCCACCAAGGCGGCGCGTGCGCTCGGCCCAGGTGGCGTAGTCGATGCGCTCGAGACCAGTGGCTGTGGCCGTGGTGATGACCTTGTCGCGGTGGAACCGCTCGGCACGATCGAACAGGTGGATGATCGAGAGCGGCGTGTCCTGCATGAGCCCCTGCATGGCATTTCCCCTTGTCGCGAGATTTCGTCCCGATCGCTGACCGGAGCGAGCAAACACTACTGCGGGCCGCACCGCTGACCCGCCCCGAACCCGGATAGCGTCGTGTCTTCGTGGAAGAGATCGTGGCGTTGGAGAATCAGAACCTGGGACGGCGCGATCGCCGGCTCATGCTGCTCGTGTCCGGGTTCGCCACGCTCGTTGCGTGCAGCCAGGTCGGGGCCATCATCGCTCCGTCGCTCGTCAAGCACAGCCCGGCTCTGGTGCTGGCGCTGTCGTCGCGCATCCGCCATCTGTTGTTCGCTGTCCCGGCCGACATCAACCCCGTGGCCTATTCGGTGATCGGATTCGCTCGAATCGCCATTGCGGCCTGGTTGTGCTTCGCCGTCGGCTATTGGTACGGCGACCGTGGTTTCCGCTGGCTCGAGCATCAGGTGGGTGGCGAGCCGCCGGCAACACTGCGCTGGCTGCAGCGTGCGGCCAGCCGCGCCGGTGGGCCGCTGGTGTTCTTCATGCCCGGCAGCAACCTGGTGTGCGCCCTCGTCGGCCAACGGCGCATGAACCTGCAGCGTTTCGCACTGTGGTCGTCGCTCGGCATCGCCTTCCGCCTGGTCTGGGTCTGGATCGCCGCCCGCCTGTTCGACACACAACTCAAGCACGCGCTCGACTGGATCGAGAAGTACCAGTGGTGGCTCGTGGCCGCCTTCTTCCTGATCACCATCGTACAATCGGCGCGGCGCGCGGCATCGCCACCGGCGCCTCCGGCTGAGCCCGGCTCCTGAAGCGCTGCGTATACTTCCGCATGGCTGAAATCACACTCGGGGGAAACCCCATCCACACCGTCGGCGAGCTCCCCACCGTGGGTCACGCAGCCCCCGACTTCACGGTCACTGGCGCCGATCTGGGCGACATCTCCAAGGCCGACCTTGCGGGCAAGCGCGTCGTGTTGAACATCTTCCCATCGGTTGATACGCCAGTGTGCGCCACCAGCGTGCGCAAGTTCAACGAGACCGCTGCCGGGCTCGACAACACCGTCGTGCTGTGCATCAGCGCCGACCTGCCCTTTGCCCAGTCGCGGTTCTGCGGCGCCGAGGGCCTGACCAACGTGCGCACCGGCTCCACCTTCCGCGGCGATTTTGGCAACGACTTCGGCGTGGAGATCACCGACAGCAAGTTCGTCGGCCTCCTTGCCCGCGCCGTGGTGGTGCTCGACGAGACCGGGACCGTGCTGCACTCGCAGCTCGTGCCCGAGGTCGCGCTCGAACCCGACTACGACGCTGCAATCGCCGCACTGGGCTGACCCCGCTGTCTGCCCCGTGGGGGTGGGCCACTGGGCAGCGAGGACTAGAAGTCGAGGTAGCCGTCGAGGCCGATGGTCAGCCCGGGAAATGCGCTGACCCGCTTGCACGCCAACAACACCCCGGGCATGTAGCTACTTGCGTCGTAGCTGTCCTGCCTGATGGTCAGGGTCTGCCCATCGGTGCCGAAAATGACCTCTTGATGCGCCTGGGTTCCCTTGATGCGCAACGAGTGCACGCGAATGCCTGCCGGACCCTCGCCGCCGCGGGCGCCTGGGTACACCTCGTGCTGGGTGGGATCAGCGGCCCACTTCGGGGATGCTGCAGCAATGCGCTTGGCCGTGCTGACCGCCGTGCCCGAGGGTGCGTCGACCTTGCCGTTGTGGTGCATCTCCACGATCTCGGCACTGTCGAAATAGGGGGCGGCCAGCTCGGCGAAGCGCATCATCAGCACCGCACTGATCGCGAAGTTGGATGCGATCAGGCAGTTGCTGGCGGCGAAGTCGCGACGGAAGCCATCGAGGTCGTCGTCGGAGAAACCGGTGGTGCCAACGACCCCGTGGATACCGTGGATCGCCATCCACGGCAATGTCTGGCGGGCAGCGGCGGCAACCGTGAAGTCGACCACCACCTGGGCTCCGGCATCGACCAGGCCCTTGAGCTCGGCCCCGACAATGACACCGTGCATGGCCTCACCCACGACACCGGGGTCGACTGCTGCGACCAACTCAAGTTCGGGATCGGCGGCCACCGCCGCGCACACGGCGCGGCCAATGCGTCCACCGGCGCCGACCACGCCGACTCGTAGGGCCTTTGTGTCAATCGTCATGGTGCTGAACGTAGCCGCCTACGGATGCGCTAGAACAATGACTATGAGTTTCCTCGACAAAGCCAAAGAAAAAGCAACTCAGTTGACCCAGGCCGCCAAGGAGAAGGTCGACGACATCAAAGACGACCGCAAGGTGGACGACCTGCTCGACGACATCGGCCGCATCATTTTCCGCCAGCGCACCGAAGGCGCCCAGCCCGACGACGACGCCACCATCGACGGCATCGTCGCGCAGTTGAAAGAACTCGATGCCAAGGGCGCCAACGTGTTGGACAAGCCGGCTCCCCCGGCCGAGCCCGCATCCGCTCCGGCGCCGGAGCAGGCAGCCACCCTGCCTCCGCCCCCGCCGCCACCCGCAGGCTGACACCGGATCAATCGGGCTCCCGGCCGCGGCCAGCGGCCCGGTGCAGCGCGTCAGCGCGTCGGCAGCGCCGAGGCGTCGATGGGCCCGAGCGCCACCACGGTCAGGGGCTGGTTGAGGATGCGTTCGATCACACGGCGCGTGTCGGCCTGCTGCACAGCATCCCACCGGGCCACCTGCTCGGCCACCGGACGAACCTTGCCCAGCGTGATGAGTTGGCCGGCGGTACGCGCCATGCGCGAGCCGGTGTCCTCGAGGCCGAGCTCGAACGCACCAGTGAGGTAGCCCTTGGCGATGTCGAGTTCGTCGTCGGTGATGCCGTCTTTCACCAACAGGTCGAGCTGTTCGTAGATGAGGCCCATCACCTGAGCCGCATGGGCGGGCTGCGTTCCCGCATAGATGGTGAATGCACCCGTATCGGCGTACGACGACACCCCGCTGTACACGCTGTAGGCCAGCCCACGACGCTCGCGGATCTCGTCGAACAACCGGCTGCTCAGGCCGCCACCGAACACATGGTTGACGACATCGAGCACCTCACGGTCGTCATCGTCGCGGCGCAGCGACTGCATACCCAACACCAGGTGCACCTGTTCGGTGTCGTCCTCGACGATCTCACCACCGGTGGGGTTGCCCGACAGAGTCCGCCGCACGCGTCCATCGCCGGCCGGCATCGCACTGAACGCCGCTTCGATCTGGCTGAGGGTCTCGTCGTGGTCGAGCGGCCCGGCCACCGCGATGACCGATGAGCCGGCGCGGTAGTGCGCACCAAAAAAGCTGCGCACATCGTCAGGGGTGACCAGTTCGACGGTCTCTGCGGATCCAGCGGTCTCGCGACCGAGTGGGTGATCGGGAAAGAGGTGACGCATGAACGCCCGATGGGCGACGTCATCGGGGCTGTCGTCGTCCATCGCCAGCTCTTCGAGGATGACATGGCGCTCGTTGGCGATGTCGTCGTCACGCAGCGTCGGCGTGGTGAGCACCTCGCCCAGCAGGCTGATACCCAATGCCTGATGGCGCGCCGGCAGGCGGCAGTAATAGGCCGTGTACTCCTTGGAGGTGAAGGCATTGATATCGCCGCCGACGCGATCGACCGTCTGGCTGATCTCGCGCGCGGATTTGGTTGCCGTGCCCTTGAAGAGGAGATGCTCGAGGAAGTGGCTGACACCACTGAGCTGCTCGGGCTCGTCACGGGCGCCCACGCCCACCCACGCGCCAGCAGCGATGGAGAGCGCGCCCGGAACGTGTTCGGTGGCCACGGTGAGGCCGTTGGGCAGTTGAGTGATGCGAAGTGCGTTCGCTGCAGATGAATCGGCGATGTAGTGACTCTACGGGCGCGCGATCTGATCACCGACCCGCAAACGACAAAGGCCGCCGATCACCCCCGAAGGAGTGGCCGGCGGCCCGTGTTGAGAGCTCAATCCCGGCGCATGGCCGAGCAGCGATCAGCGGTGATCAGCGGTGACGGCGGGGACCGCGGTCACGGGCTCCACGATCACGATCGCCACCCTCGCGGCGGGGGGGACGGTCGCCGCTCGGCGCTGCTTCGCTGGCGGGGCCGAGATCGCCCAGTTCGCCACGGAGTTCATCGTCGAAGGCATCCTCGAAGCTCACCGTGACGGTGCTGCTGTCGGTGCTGCCCTCTGCGCTGCTGCGGCGGGGAGCCCGATCTCCACGATCGCCACGATCTCCACGATCGCTGCGGGGTGCACGCTCGCTGCCGCGCTCGGTGGACTCGCCCTCACCGGACTCCATCGGCGGATCGCCGGCAGGAGACAGGCTGACCTTGCCCTTGTCGTCGATCTCGTCGACGCGGACTTCGATCTCGTCGCCCAGGGAGAGCACGTCCTCGACAGCGTTGATGCGCTTGCCGCGCCCCAACTTCGAGATGTGCAACAGCCCATCGCGACCGGGCAGGATGTTGACGAACGCACCGAACTTGGTGATGTTCACGACGCGGCCCATGTACACGCCACCGATGTCCGCCTTCGGCGGGTCGATGATGCTGAGGATGCGGGCCTTGGCCTCTTCCACACGGAACCCATCGACAGAACCAATGGTGACGATGCCCTGCACGCCGTCGTCGTCGACGTTGATGTCGGCGCCGGTCTCTTGCTGGATGGTGTTGATGACCTTGCCCTTTGGCCCGATGATCTCGCCAACCTTGTCGAGCGGCACGAAGACCGAGATGATCTTCGGTGCGGTCTCGGACACTTCCGGACGCGATGCGCTGAGGCAGGCGTTCATGTTGGCGAGGATCGCGTCGCGGGCTTCCTTGGCCTGGGCCAGGGCGGCGATCAACACGTCGGCGGGGATACCGTCGATCTTGGTGTCGAGCTGCAATGCCGTGATGGCATCGGCCGTGCCGGCCACCTTGAAGTCCATGTCGCCGAAGGCATCTTCGGCGCCGAGGATGTCGGTCAGGGTGGTGTACTTGCCTTCGGCGTACACCAGGCCCATAGCGATACCGGCCACGGGGGCCTTGATCGGCACACCGGCGTCCATGAGGGCCAAGCTGCCCGAGCAGACCGAGGCCATGCTGGTGGAGCCGTTCGAGGCCAACACTTCGGCAACGAGGCGCAGCGCGTAGCTGAACTCGTCCTGGCTGGGCAGCACGGGGATGAGTGCACGGGCAGCGAGCGCACCGTGGCCGATCTCACGGCGCTTGGGCGAACCCACGCGACCGGTCTCACCGTTGGCCCACGGAGCCATGTTGTAGTGGAACAAGAAGTACTTGTGGGTCTCGGGGTCGAGGGTGTCGAGCAGCTGGTTCATGCGCGGCATGGCCAGGGTGGCCACGTTCATGACCTGGGTCTCGCCACGCTGGAACAGGCCGGTGCCGTGAGCGGTGGGCAAGATGCCGACTTCCGACGACAACGGGCGCAGGTCGCGGGGACCGCGACCGTCGATGCGCATGCCCTCGTCGACGATGCGCTTGCGCACCAGCTTCTTGGTCAGGCTGCGAACGGCTTCCTTGACTTCCTTCTCACGACCGGCGAATGCGCCACCCTCGCCGCACAGTGCGGTGATGGCGGTGGCCGTAGCGGCATCGGTGGCCGCATTGCGGTCGGCCTTGGCGCTGATGGTGATGGCGTGTGCCAGGGCATCGTTGGCAAGGCCGGCAACGGCATCGAACACCTCGGGGGCGTAGTCCAGCTGGGTGCTGAACTGCAGCGGGGTGATCGGGCCCTTGGTGGCGATGACGCTGGCGACGAGCTGGCGCTGCAGGTTGATGGACTCGTTGATCCACACCTTGCACGCTTCGAGCCCACCGGCGAGGACGGCTTCGTCCACCTTGGGTGCGCCGTCGGCATAGTAGGCAAAGCTCTTCTCGGTGCCACCGGCTTCGACCATCATGATGGCCACATCGCCGTTGTCGAGCTGACGCCCGGCGACGACGAGTTCGAACGTGGCGGCTTCACCCTCGGCATAGGTGGGGTGAGGGATCCATTCGCCGTCCTGGCTGAATGCGATGCGAACGGCACCGATGGGACCGTCGAACGGGATGCCGCTGATCATGAACGATGCCGAGGCAGCGTTGATAGCGAGCACGTCGTGCGGGTTCTCCTGGTCGGCGCCGAGGATGGTGAGCACCACCTGGGTCTCGTTGCGGAAACCGTCGGGGAAGCACGGGCGCAGCGGGCGGTCGGTGAGGCGGCAGGTCAGAATGGCAGCCTCGGTGGGACGGCCTTCACGACGGAAGAACGAACCGGGGATCTTGCCAGCTGCATATGCGCGCTCTTCCACATCCACGGTGAGGGGGAAGAAATCCATTCCGGGACGGACATCCTTGGCCGCGTTTGCAGTGGCGAGGACGGTGGTACGGCCAATACTGGCCAACACCGCACCCTGACTCTGCTGGGCAAGTTTGCCGGTCTCGAAGGAAATGGTCTTGTCGGTACCAGAAACGGCACCCGACACTCGAATGGCTTCAGCCATGACGAGCTCCTTTCAATCGGGCGCGTTTTCAGGTCACGCCACGATGGTTGGAGCGGAGGCCGGTTCCCAGTCGGCGGTGTCGGTACTGCAACCATGGCCACAAGGCCGTGACCGCATCGACGCAGTCCGTGAGGGCTGGGCAGGTGGGGTCCGGGGAGCACCGGCAGAGGCGACTGACAACCGATCCAGTTGTCCGCTCTGTTGGTTAGTTTGGTGCAAGAACAACCTGCACCGGACGAGACTGTACCAGCCGGGGGGCCGAAACGCTGTTATGCGCCGCCCTCGACACCCGCGACGCCCTCGGCTGGCGAGTCGCCCAAGGCGGCAGCGATGCGATCGAAGCTGACGACGTCGAGGTTCGCATAGACCAAATGGGCACCGGTGAACCGTTCGGCCTCGGTGACGAGGGCATCGATGTACACCTCGGTGAGCAACAACACCACCGTGGTCGTTCCGGCCTGCACCGCTTCACGGAACCAGGCCACCCACTCGTCGGGCACACCGAGGTCCACCACCTTGGCGGTCACGGCTCCAGCGCCGGCGCCGATCACTCCCCCGGCAATCCAGCCGACCGGGCCGGCCACGAAGAGACCGATGAGACCTGCCCACATCGCACCCGATGCGGCAGCACGCCCGGGTGACGGGTCGGTGGTCTCGACAACGTGGGTGGTGCCGTCGGGCCTTTTGGTCACGATGACCGCGTCGTGCACCTTCAGGAGATTCTTCGACGCCAGACGTGACGTCGCGGTCATGAACTCCTGCGCACGGAACTGATCCTGGAACGAGATGCCCACGAGTGTCTGGGGGATGTTGTCGAGTTCTGACTTCACGAATGACCTCTGCTCTTTGTCCATCGGCCACGTTACTGATCAGTCCACCAATTAGGCTCGCTACCGATGTTCACCGGAATCATCGAGGAACTCGGCATCATCGAATCAACCGACGAGGTCGACACCGAGTGGGGTCCCGGGCTGCGCCTGCGAATCGGCGCGCACACGGTGCTCGAGGGTTCCGGCGTCGGCGCCTCCATCGCGGTGAACGGATGTTGTCTCACGCTCGTGGCCCGCGGCGACGATTGGTGGGAAACCGACGTCAGCGACGAGACCGTGGGCCGCACGAACATCGGCACGCTCGTGCCTGGCCACCGTGTGAATCTCGAACGGCCGATGGCACTCGGCGAGCGGCTGGGCGGACACATCGTGCTCGGCCACGTCGACACGGTCGGCAGCGTGGTCACACCGGCACCGGACCTGCAGGTGCGGATTCCAGAACGGCTCATGCGCTATCTCGTGGAGAAGGGCTCTGTCACGGTCGATGGCATCAGCCTCACGGCCTTCGACCTCACCCATGACACGTTTCGGGTGGCCGTGATCCCGCACACCGCCGCCGTCACGACGCTCGGCCTCTGCGGCATCGGCGCAGTCGTGAACATCGAAGTCGACATCCTCGCCAAGCACATCGAACGTCTTGTCGCGCCATATTCGGCACCGAATCCGGGTCCTGAACACTGACCCAACTCTTCAGCGACTGCGGTCGGTTGATGTTTGTCAAGGAATGTCGCGCATCATTGGCCAGGCGCTGAAGAAGCCCTTCAACAGGCGCGTCGGACTTGGCGCACTGTGGTCGCCGACCGCTACGACCTCACCCTTGCTGCCCATCGCTCACAGGGAGATGTCGCGTGACCGTGTCCGATACGGCTGCACCGACTTTCGTGCACGTCACACCGCGTCGAGGGGCGGCCGAGGCGGCTGGCCATCGCGCTCGTGTTGTTCGTACCGCTGAAATTGCTGGTCGGAAAGTCGGTGCTCAAGCAGTTGGTCGAGCGGCAACGCCCGGGCACCACGATCTGTCACCTCGATCCGACGTCTCGCCGCTGACTCGCTGTAGGGTCAACTCCGCACGGCATTCCGGGTTCTCGGGCCACCTCTCACAACGGCTCGCAGCGTCCGCCGCGTACTAGCAACCAACGGTCACCACCCTCCCAGTCACTTGGAGTTCTTGCTATGTCGCGCCCCGTCGCCGCTGCCACCGCAGCGGACCTCCTCCATGCACCCCTGAACGATCTGCTCGCTGCGGCTCGCGACGTACGTGATGCCGCGCACGGTACGCGCATCACGTATTCGCCGAAGGTGTTCATCCCGCTCACCATGCTGTGCCGCGACCAGTGCGGCTACTGCACCTTCGCCCAGCCACCGGCACGTCTGGAGAAGCCGTACCTGTTGGCCGAAGACGTACTGAAGATCGCTCGCCAGGGCGCCCGGCAGGGTTGCCACGAGGCGTTGTTCACCTTGGGCGAACGGCCGGAGGATCGCTACGAGGTCGCCCGCACCTGGCTGCGCGACAACGGCTACGACAGCACCGTTCACTACGTGGCCGCGATGGCCAAGCTGGTGCTCGACGAGACCGGCCTGCTCCCCCACGCCAACGCCGGCGCGCTCTACGCCGACGAACTTGCGCTGCTGCGGCCAGTGTCGCCCAGTCAGGGGATGATGATCGAGACGCTGCGCGACGATCTCGCCTGTCATCGCGGCGCACCCGACAAGGTGCCCGCTCGGCGCTTGGCCACACTCGAGGCCGCCGGAGAACTGCGTATCCCTTTCACCACCGGCATCTTGGTCGGCATTGGCGAGGATCGCTCCGATCGCATCGACGCACTCCTCGCGATCGCTGCGTCACACGCACGGCACGGCCATGTGCAGGAAGTGATCGTGCAGAACTTCCTGCCGAAGCTGCGCACCGGCATGCAAAACGCGGCGCCATGCCCGCCCGAGGAGTTCCTGTGGAGCATCGCCGCGGCGCGACTGATCCTGCCGCCGGAGATCCATCTGCAGGCCCCGCCGAACCTCAGCGACGACTTCGGCGTGCTGCTGGATGCCGGCATCGACGACTGGGGCGGCGTCTCGCCGGTGACCGCCGATCACGTCAACCCCGAGCGGCCGTGGCCCGAGCTCGATCGCCTTCGCGAGGTCACCGAAGGGCGCGGTTTCGCGCTCGCCCCGCGGCTCACGATCTACCCCGAGTTCGTGCATCAGCCCGACCAGTGGCTCGATCCCGCACTGCGTTTCGCAGTGATGGATCGCAGCGATGCCGAGGGCCTGAGCCGCGACGATCCCGGCTCGGTGTGGCCGGAGAAGGTGACCGCCGCCGACGTGGTGCTGGACGGCGCCGAGGTGGTGCTCATCGGGCATCGCAGTTCGCAGTGGTACAGCGGCGCCAACGTCGAGCCCACCACACTCGTGCCGCTGGAAAACGCTGCTGTGGCCCGCACCCGACCCGGGTCGGCCATCGACGAGATCCTCGATGGCGTCCGCATGGGCCAAGAGGTCGGCTTCGACGAGATCGTGGCGTTGTTCCGGGCCCGCGGGCCCGAGGTGAACGCCATTGCCGAGCTCGCCAACGACCTCCGTATCGAGGCGGTCGGCGATGCCGTCACGTGGGTACACAACCGCAACATCAACTACACCAACGTGTGCACCTTCAAGTGCAAGTTCTGCGGCTTCTCCAAGGGCAAGCTCAGCCTGAACCTGCGCGGCACGCCGTACCTGCTGACGCTCGACGACATCGCCGATCGGGCCCGCGAGGCGTGGGAGATGGGCGCCACCGAGGTCACGCTGCAGGGCGGCATCCACCCCGATTTCGATGGCGACTACTACATCGACGTCACCCATGCCGTGAAGCAGGCCGTGCCCGACATGCACGTGCACGGGTTCACGGCGCTGGAGGTCACCGAGGGGGCGCGTCGACTGGGCGAAAGCCTGGAGACATACCTACAGAGGCTGAAGGAGGCGGGTCTGGCTTCGCTGCCCGGCACTGCGGCAGAGATCCTCGACGACGACATCCGCGCCATCCTGTGCCCCGACAAGATCAACACCGAGGAATGGCTGGAGTGCCATCGCGTGGCGCACGGCATCGGGCTCGGCTCGAACGTGACCATCATGTTCGGTTCGGTGGAACACCCACAGAGTTGGGCCAAGCACATGCTCGTGACGCGCGACCTGCAGAAGCAAACCGGTGGGTTCACCGAGTTCGTCGGACTGCCGTTCGTGCACATGGCGTCGCCCATCTACCTGCAGCGCAACTCACGCCGCGGGCCCACGTTCCGCGAAACGCTGCTGATGCATGCAATCGCACGCATTGCCTACCACGGCCATATCCCCAACGTGCAGGTGAGCTGGGTCAAGATCGGCCTCAGCGGAGCCGCGCAGATGCTGCGTGCCGGATGCAACGACATGGGCGGCACGTTGATGAACGAGAACATCTCACGCGCCGCAGGGGCGGCGCACGGTCAGGAGATGACCCCGCAACGGTTCACGCAGTTGGCCGAGCAGCTGGGACGGCGCGCCGAGCAGCGCACCACGAGCTATGGCCGGGTGGCTGCGCCGGCGAGTTAGCGGCGCAGGCCGAGCTTGGCGATGATGTCGCGGTAGCGCTGAACATCGCGGTTCTTGACGTAGTCGAGCATGCTGCGGCGACGGCCGACGAGCATGAGCAGACCACGACGGCTGTGGTGGTCCTTCTTGTGCATCTTGAGGTGCTCGGTGAGGTGGTTGATGCGTGCGGTGAGCAGCGCGATCTGGACCTCGGGTGAGCCGGTGTCGCTGTCGTGACGCTTGTGCTCGCCGATGACTGCTTGCTTTTCCATGATCATGCCTTCCAAAAGGAGGTCGCCCCGAGCCAACGGCCCGGTGGCATCACACGAGCGCACTCTCACGAGAGCCCTGGCGGACCCTTCAAGGCTAGGGGCGTGGTACGCCGCAGGCAACCTCGCTCCCGCTACCGTCGTAGTCCGTGAGTCCCGACAATGCTGCCATCCACGTTGATGGCGTGAGCAAACGGTTCGATCATGTCTGCGCGCTCCAGGACATCACCCTCACGGTACGTGCCGGAGAATTCTTCACCCTGCTCGGCGCCTCGGGTAGCGGCAAGACCACATTGCTGCGCATCATCGCCGGCCTCGAGCGGGCCACCAACGGAACGGTCGAGATCGAGGGGGGCACCCCTGCTGCGGCGCGCCGCGCCAAGCGCATTGGCTGGGTTCCGCAATCCCCTGCCCTGCTGCCATGGCGAACCGTCGAGGAGAACGTGCGCTTGCTCACCCAGGTCAATCGTTCGGCCAACCGTCGAGAGCCGGTCGACACTGCCGCAATGCTCGCTCGCGTCGGTCTGGCCGGGTTCGAGAAGGCACTCCCGCACGAACTCTCCGGCGGCATGCAACAACGCGTTGCACTGGTTCGGGCATTCGCGCTCGGTGCGCCGATCCTGCTGATGGACGAGCCGTTTGCAGCGCTCGACGAGATCACGCGTTTCGAGATGCGCCACCTCCTGGTCGACCTGTGGCAGAGCTCGGGGGCCGCCGTGGTGTTCGTCACCCATTCGCTGGCCGAAGCCGCCTACCTCAGCGATCGGGTCGCCGTGCTCACCTCGCGTCCTGGCCGGGTGAGTGCCATCCACGACATCACGGCACCGCGTCCGCGGGTACCGGCGCTTGAGGACACCCCGGAGTTCTTCGCGACGGTCACGTCGCTGCGTGACTCCCTCCGTCTGGCCATGGATCCGGGGCGATCATGAGAACCCGATCCGTCGTTGCCCCAGCCCTCGGCATCGTCACCTTCTTCGGACTGTGGGAGCTCCTGGTCCGCGTCGGCAACGTTCCGTCGTACTCGTTGCGGCCCCCATCACAGGTCCTGCGCTATCTGTTCAACGACAGCACCGGTTTCCCGAAGGCAACGTGGCAGACCGGCGCCGATGCACTCGAGGCGCTGTTGCTGGCGCTGCTCATCGGACTTGCCTTCGGCTCGTTGATGGCCGCATCGCGGTGGCTCGAAGAAGCCGCCCAACCGGTGCTCATCTTGATCCAGGTCACACCCTGGGTGGCCTACAGCGCGTCCGTGGTGCTCTGGATCGGTGGCGGCAGCAAACCGGTGCTGTTCGTCGCAACCCTGGTATGCGTCCCAGCGTTCGCATTCGCGTCGATGAGCGGTCTGCGTTCAGCTGACCCGGCCGCCCTGGAACTCCTGCGCTGCGTCGACGCTTCCGCGTGGGAGACGCTGTGGCATGTGCGCCTTCCCAACGCGCTGCCCAACCTGTTCACCGCCGCCCGCTTCGCCGTGGGGCTGTCGCTCGCTGCGGTCTACTTCACCGAGGGTGGCGCCCTGTCCAACAGGGGTCTCGGCGCCATCGGGGCCAAGGCCCTGGCTGCCACCGCTGCACTCCCACTGTGGTCCACCGTGTTCTGTTCGGCGCTGCTCGGCACCATCGCCCTGGTCAGCATCAGCGTTCTCGAGCGTGTGCTGTTGGGCTGGCATGCATCCCAACGCCGCGCAGCACGCTGATCGAACCGGGCATTGGCTACGGTTCATGACATGACTGGTCTGCCCGAACTCCGCGCACGCATCGATGAGCTCGATCGGCGTCTCGTCCAGGTGCTGGCCGAACGCCTGGACGTGTGCCGGGAGGTCGCCCTCGTCAAGGAGGGATCCGACACCCCCGTCATCCAACCCAACCGCGTGCGCGAGGTCATCACGAGCCGCCGCCAATGGGCCATCGACTCCGGCGTCGATCCCGACTTTGCCGAGCAGGTGTTCCGTGTACTCCTCGCCGAGACCCACCGCATCGAGGTAGCCGGTAGCCGCCCAGACGCTGCACCAGACAAGGCCGCTGCACCCGAGAGCACCCGTTCAGCGCTCGACACCGTGGCCACCCGCATCGACCACATCGTCGTTGCCGCCGCCGATCTGGCCGCAGCCGAGGCCACGTTCACCGACCGGCTCGGGTTCCACCGTGTCCACCCCGCCGATGGCGAGGTACCGGGTGTTCGCATCGTTGCGGCGGGCGGCGTCACGATCGTGCTCGTCGGCGCGGAAGCGGGTCCCGCTGTAGCGGCATACCTGCAGCGCTACGGCAGCGGTATCCAGCACGTGGCCATCGACGTGCTCAACGCCGGCTACGCCCGAGCCGCTCTCACAGCAGTCGATGCACCACTGCTCACCGATGTGGTGGTGGACGCAAGCGGACACGAGCAGTTCTTCACCATCCGCGACCCGTCCATCGGGCTGCAGTTGGGGTTCATTTCGCGTACGGGTCACCGCGTGGGCATCGGTGCCGCCAACGTGCTGGCCCTGTTCGAGGCCATCGACGAATCCGATTGACCGCGTGACCAAGGTCTCAGATTCGAGCACGTTTGCGCGGGAAAAACCATTGCGCTATACCCTGTGCTTCCATGTCATCGAAGTACATCGCAGCAGCCCTTCTCACCTGCTCCATCGTCACCGTTTCCTGCAGCAGTAGCTCCACAACAACGCCGGCAACCGTCCCCACGACAGCGGCGACCAGCGCCGATGCCGTCGTAGCAGGCAAGCCGTTCCCGACGGCACGCTGCGATGCCAACAAGGCGGCCGGCAAGATCACCTATCTGTCCAGCTTCGACTTCGCCGCCGCTGCCAGCATCGTCGAGGTGCTCGTCGCCAAGCAGAAGGGTTACTTCGACGCCCTGTGCCTGAACGTCGAAATCAAGGCCAGCTTCTCCACCGCCAACTACCCGCTCATTGCCGGCAACCAAGCCCAGTTCAGCAGCGGCGGTTCATTCAGCGAGGTCGCCGGCTTCGCCAACGACACCCCCGACGCCGACATCTTGGCGCTGGCCGTCGAGGGCAAGACCGCCATCGACGCACTGATCGTGAAAGCAGATACGGCCACCACGGTCGCCGATCTGAAGGGCACCACGATCGGCGTGAAGGGCAAGATCACCCCCAGCGTGCAGGCCATGCTCGCCAAGGCCGGCCTCATCGAGGGCACCGACTACCAGACGGTGCCGGTCGAGGGCTACGACCCCAAGGTGCACATCGCCATTCCGTCCATCGTCGGGTTCCCCGGATACAAGAGCAACGAACCCGGTCAACTCGATCGCGCTGGCATCAGCTACTCGTTGTTCGATCCCTCGGCCAACGGCATCCCGGGCAGCTTCGGCATCCTGTACACCAACCGGGCGTTCATGACGGCGCACCCCAGCGCGACCGAGGACTTCATGCGTGCGGCGATGATGGGCCTCGCTGATGCCATCGCCGATCCCGCCGCGGCGTCCAAGATCGCCCTGTCGTTCATCGACAGCAACGGCAACCCCAACTACTTGTCGCCCGAGGGCGAGACCTACCGTTGGCTCACCGAGTCGCAGTTGATCACCAACACCACCCCAGCGGGCGAGCCGGTGGGGCTTCCCGACGCCGCCGGCCTGCAGGCCGAGGTCGAGGCATACGCCACGATCGGCCTGTTCGGCGGCAAGGCACCCGACATCTCCAAGCGTTTCGATAGCTCGGTCCTGAAGGCCGTGTACGCCGCCGACCGAACGGTCATCTGGCCCAGCAGCTAGGGCTCAGGCGTGGCCTGCGCACCATCACAACCGGTTGACATTTCACTGCTACTGACTCGTTTCATCGCGCACCCGGCACTACTCTCAGTCCCGTAAGGGGGGTGGTTCCATGTTCGCTGCCACATCGGCAATTCAGGCTGCGGCCCCGCCGGCCCGGGTTCGGGCCACCGATCCGGCTGGGCACATTCCCCGCGGTAGCCGGATCGTGCTGCACAAGCGGGGCACCACATTCGTGCGCACCATCAAGGGTCCCCCTGGTGCACCCACGGTCGTCTTGCTGCATGGCTGGGCGGCCACAGGGGCGCTCAACTGGTTCCAGGCGTTCGAGCCGCTCAGCGAGCACTTCCGCGTCATCGCCCCCGACCTTCGTGGCCATGGCCGAGGTATTCGGTCCAACCGGCGGTTCCGACTTGCCGACTGTGCCACCGATGTCGCCGAGACTCTTCGCGCACTCGATGCCGGGCCGGCTATCGCCGTGGGCTACTCGATGGGTGGGCCTGTCGCCCAGCTGCTGTGGCGTCAACATCGCGAATCGGTCAGTGGTCTGGTGCTGTGCGCCACCGGGGCCGACTTCTTTCCCGGCAACCGAGAGCGCTATGCGTTCGCTGCGATGTCGCAGATACTGGCCGGCACCACACGTCTGGGCACGCTGGCCAGCTTCGTGCCGGCCACGATTGCGCGCCGCGTGCTCAACATCAAGCCGGCCGAGCGCGACCCGATCATGGTCGATTGGGCGCGTCGCGAGATGAGCAAGCACAGCCTGCGCATGCTGCTCGAAGCCGGCCAATCGCTGGCCACGTACAGCTCGCGCGACTGGCTACACCACGTCGACGTGCCCACATCGGTGATGGTCACCACCCAAGACGCTGCGGTACAACCCACGGCGCAGTACCGCATGGCCAGCACCATTCCGTACTCGCACGTCAACCTCATCGCCGACGGTCACGTTGCGTGCATGAACCCCGAGTTCGGGCGCAAGGTCACGGATTCGTGCCTCGACGTGCAACGGCGCGTCGAGCACAGGGCGGTTGGCACATGGCCGATGTCTGCCAAACGCGTCGCTGCGATCTGATCAGATCCGTGTGATCAGGCCTGCGTCGTCAGGCCCTCCAGCTCGATGAGCGCCAGCTCGATGCCATCTGCGATGCACTGCGGATCGGACACCAGATCGGGACAGGAGAACACGCCAACATCGAGCTGGCGGTTGTGGCTGAATGCGGTGATGTTCAGACCCATGCCCAGCAGCAGCGGCCCCATCGGGAACATGCCCTCCACCAACGCGCCTGCCATGTACAGCGGCGCCGGCGGCCCGGGCACGTTGGAGATCACCAGGTTCACTGCGGCCGGCACGCGATCGAGATGCATCGTGGTGTACAACCGTGCGGCCAGGCCGATGAGTCCGGGCGGGGCGGTCTCGGTGACCCCGAGGTGGTGGTGTTCCTCGAACGCCTTGTGGATCTCCTTGGCCTGCGAGGCACTGGCCGCAACGGCCCTGAGCCGTTCGATTGGATCCTCGATGTTGGTGGCCAGCTCCACGAACATCGAACCAACCTTGCTGCCGACGCTGTCGCGGTCGTCGCCCTTGCGCAGCGACACCGGGCACTGCACCACCAGCGGATGCCCGGGCAGGTCATCGTTGGCGACCAGGTACTCGCGCAACGAAGAAGCGCACAGGGCCAACACGACATCGTTGACGGTGACGCCGAACGATCGCCGCACCGCCTTCACGCGGTCGATCTCCAACGTCGCCATGCCCACCTTGCGGCGTGGCGTGAACTCACCCGTCAGATGGGTACGCGGTGCGGTGTAGGGCATGGCCGGACGTTTCGCCACCAAGAAGTTCTTCGAGGCAGCGACGGCCTGCACCAGGGACTGCGCACCGAAGCGCACCAGGCGGATGGGCGTCTGCACAGCCGTGCGCACGATGCCGCGAGCGAAGAGCTCGGAGTCCGACGGGCGGACGGCATCGAGCAGGTGGGCGCTCTCGGTCGGCGCTTCGCGGGGTTCCTGGGTGAGGTCCATCATCACCTCGCTGAGTCCCGCTCCCGAGATGCCATCGATCAGCGCATGGTGCACCTTGGTGAGCACCGCGGAGCGGCCACCTTCGAGCCCGCCGATCATGTAGATCTCCCACAGCGGACGGTGCCGATCGAGCTTCTTCGCCACCAACTCGCCGACGAGATCGGACAGCTCGTTTTCATCACCGGGAGCAGGGAGCCATACGCTTTTGATGTGGTACTCGACATCGATCGGTGGGCCCTCCACCCAGCCCGGCAGGTCAACACCGAACGGCACGTCGACCAACTGCCAGCGGAACTGCGGCATCTGCGGCAACCGCTCCATCGTGAGGTCCCGCACCCGATCAAAGCTGAAACGCCCACCGCTGCTGGCAGGGTCGACGATGACCAACGAGGCCACGTGCATATGCCACGCAGGCGTCTCGCCATAGAGGAAGGCTGCGTCCTGACTCGACATTCTGCGCATTGGCACCATCCCCGGCTCAGACCGCCAACGCGGCCAACCCCTCGGTGTGCAAGATACGCTCGCGACAGTTCGCAGGGGAGGGTCCTATGGCCTTAGTTCTGTTCATCACCGGTATCGCAGCGGCGCTGTTCACCCTGCTGGGCATCTCCAGCCCGCGGCGCCCCTATTTCCTGGTGCCGCTCACCTTCTTCATCGCCTGGCTGGCCGGCGATCTGGCGATGTTCCACCTGGTGGCCCAGATCATCTTCACGACCGTGTTGGTGGCGCAGGGCGCCGCTGCTTACACCACCGGCAAGGTGGGACTGGCGTGCATGGTGGCGTCGTGGGTCGGCTTGGTGCTCCTGCTGCGCCGCCACCGCCTGGCCGCTGCGCCGCTTGATGCCGCCCTGGCCACGGTGCTCGGCCCGCACGAACCCTCCGTTGCCGCCGAGCCGGTTTCGTTGGGCACGTTGCTGCGACCCTTCGTGCCCAGCGCCAAGGGTGTGCGCATCGCCCGCGACATCGTGTACGGCCCGCACCGGCGCAACCGCCTCGATGTGTTCACGCCGGCAGATGGCCGCACCGGCTGTCCGGTGCTGCTACAGATCCACGGTGGCGCGTGGATCATCGGCAACAAAAAGCAGCAGGCGCAACCGCTGATGCGCCATCTCGCCCGGCGCGGTTGGGTGTGCGTGGCCATCAATTACCGGCTCAGCCCCAGGGCCACGTTCCCCGAACACCTCATCGACGCCAAGCTTGCGTTGGCGTGGATCCGCGAGCACATCGGCGAGTACGGCGGCGACCCGTCGTTTCTTGCCGTGACCGGCGGGTCCGCAGGCGGACACCTGTCGGCACTCGTCGGGCTGACCGCCAACGACCCCCGCTTCCAGCCCGGGTTCGAGCACGCCGATACCAGCGTGAACGCGTGTGTGCCGATCTACGGGGTGTTCGACTTCCTCGACCGCGATGGCCTGCACAAGGGCCTGATGGAACCGATGCTGGCAAAGTTGGTGATGAAGAGCCGCCCCGGCGAGGCCACCGACGCCTGGCACGCAGCATCGCCGCTGTCGCAGGTACGCATCGACGCCCCGCCGTTCTTCATCATTCAGGGCGGGCAGGACACCTTGGTGTGGTCGGAGGAAGCCCGCTCATTCGCCGAGGCGCTGGGCAAGGTCTCCACCAACGCCGTGGCCTACGCCGAGATCCCGTTCGCCCAGCACGCCTTCGACATCATGACCACGCGCCGCAGCGTGTACGCCGTACGCGCCATCACCCGCTTCCTCGACCACGCGCGCACCGGCAACTGACTGCCACCGCCGCAGCGGTGACGCGAACCGTTAGAGGTAGGTGAACCTGAAGCCGGGTCCCGAGGTGCCGCCCGCTGTCTGCACCGTGATGTCGACCGTGCCGCTGCCATCGGGCACGGGGACCAGCAACTGGTAGGTCTGGGTGACGTCATCGAAGTAGGAAGCGAAGTCGTACGCCACGACACCACCGAACTTGACGCCTGTTACGTCGCCGATATCAGCGACCACGACCGTGATGAAGACATATGTCCCAACGGAGCCGTTGATCGATGTGCCACCGTCTTCACCCGGGTTCAAGCTGACGCCGGTGACCACCGGCGCCGCAACGAAGGTGTACTTCCCGTACGGGCTCGGTGCTGATGTACCGCTGCTGTTCTTCAAGGTGATCGCGACGGTGGTTCCGGCCGCTCCCGCAGGGACCCAGACCGTCAGCATCGGGTACAGGTAGTTGCCGCTTCCGCTCCAACGACAGCGCGCATTGATCCCATTGACCAAGCAGGTCCCCGTCGGCAGGTCACCAGTGGCCGCGCCCAGATTGGGGAGGTTCTCTCCACCGATCGCCAGGACAGCACTGGCCAAGGGGCCTGCGGTCACCGGCTGCCCGAGTGGAAAGTCGACGGACGCCACCCCGTCGTACAGCCCGGTGATCTCTGGTGCGTCGATATAGGTGAACTCGTCATCGGCCACAGCTATGGAATCGCCACCAGCGCCGTGGACGATCACGTCGACCACACCAGTGCCAGCAGCCACGGGCGGCGCAGTGGCCGTGATCGTTCCGTCACCGTTGTCGATGAAATCTGCGGCAACCCCGCCGAAATCGACGCCAGCGGCACCGAGCAGGTTCGTTCCGGTGATCGTGACCTGAGTGAACCCCGGCCCGCTCGCCGGGCTGATGCCTGTCACGGTGGCAGCATCCATGTAGGTGAAGGTCGCCGATGAGGTCTCGTAGCCGGAGTCGACCGTCACGATGACCTCGCCCGCCACATGCTCGGGGGAGATGGCTGTCAGGGTGCCGTCACCGTTGTCCCAGACCTGGGCGAGGATGCCGCCGAAAGACACGGCCATCGCTCCTCCACCGAGGAAGTCTCCGGAGATCGTCACGTACGCACCCCCGAGCACGGATCCACGTGTCGGGCTCAAGCTCCAGATCACCGGGGACCCATATGTGAAGACATCCGACGCCGTTGTGACGGACAAGCCCGCTGCGTTCTCGACGGTCACATCGACAGCGCCCGCAGGGTGGCTCGGCGAGTAGGCCCAGATGCTTCCATCGCCAAAGACACCGAACTCGGTCTGTGTTCCGTCGAAATACACGGCAGTGGCTTCCGTCAGGTAGTCGCCAGAGATGGTCACGAGCTCGCCGCCTGATTCGGCTCCGCTGCTCGGGGTCAAACTGGTGACGGCCGGCGCGAGGACATACGTGAACAGGTCGGCGACGACCTCAGTCGACGACTGGCCGATCGAGTTGGTCACGACAATGTGCACCGGCTGGGGCAGCGTGTCGGCACCTTGCGGAGCCATCGCCGTAATCGTTCCGTCACCGTTGTCGACAACCGAGGCCGCTGAGTAGCCGCCAAAGGCGACGGTAACCCCATCCGGGGTAGAGAGGTTGGTGCCGCTGATGGTCACCGAGGTAAAGATCGGGCCACTGTTCGGGCTGATGCCGGTGACAACGGGTGGGAGCAGGTAGGAGAACTGGTCTTCCGGCACGATGTCGGACAGGCCGCCCGGGGTGGTCACCCTGATGTCCACCGTCTTGCCGCCGACGCCAGCCGGCGTGATGGAGACGGTGAGCGTGTCGTCTTCGTTGTCGAAGCACACAGCAGTCAGGGCCCGACTACAGGTCAACGTGGTTGCACCAAACGCCACCCTGGTGGCACCGATCAGGTCGGTACCGGAGACAGTGATCGTGTCGCCACCGGCGGCGGTGCCCACTGCCGGCGAGATGTTCTGCACCACTGGAGCCACAATGTAGGTGAACCCAATGCCAGCCGCCGTTGTGCCGCCGTAGGTGCTGACGGTCACGTCCACCAGCCCGGCACCGGCTGGCGCCACCGCAGTGATCTTGGTGGCCGAGTTGACGACAAAGCTCGTCGCCGCCGTCTGTCCGAAGTAGACGCGAGCGTTGCCGCCGGTGAGGTTGGTGCCGTTGATGACAACGGACGAGCCGCCAGCCTCTGGCCCGCATGCGATGGCCGTTGCGTACGACGTACAGCTCTTGGTGAGCGAGGTCACCGTGGGGAGAGCCGTGTAGGCGTACTTGTTGCCATTAGCAGCGACTGAGGTACCACCGGGGGTCGTGACGGTCACGTTCGGTGTTCCTGCACTGCCCGCGGGAGCAGTGGCGGTGATTTGCGTGTCGCTGACCACGCTCACGTTGGTCGCAGCGACGGTGCCGAACTTGACCCCGGTCGCCCCGGTGAACCCAGTGCCGACGAGGGTCACCGCTGTGCCGGCTGCTGTGGGCCCTCCTCCGGGACTGAGGGAGGTCACGACG
>CAFBLP010000020.1_pt1 | contig 38005 bp, 37 predicted proteins | sample 7268181 | NCBI WGS metagenome assembly CAFBLP01 (sample SAMEA6814034, study PRJEB35770) | freshwater metagenome | biome: Freshwater; feature: Freshwater reservoir; material: water | place: Czech Republic | collected 2017-05-23 | depth 30m m | reverse complement strand
GGTCCATGCGTTCCGGTCGCGGCGACTGCCGAGCCTGCAATGGATGCTGGCCACGTTGCTGGCGGCGGCGGGCGCCGGTCTGGTGGCGTTCGCCCGACACGGCGAGGTCAGCGGTACCTCGTGGCTCGGGATCGGAGCAGCGTTGCTGGCCGGGTTGTCGTATGCGGTCTTCTCGATGGCGACGAAGCAGACGATGGCGAATGGCCTCGGATCGCTCGACGCCATGGCAGCGTCGTTCGTGGTTGGTGCGGTGTTGATGAGCCCACTGCTGTTCATGGAACCGCTGGCATGGTTGGGGAGTGCACGGGGTGTTGTCGTGGCTCTGCACCTTGGTCTCGGGGCGACCGCTGCGGCGTACGCATTGTTCGGTTATGGACTGGCACGGCTGGCGGTGCCAACAGTGGTCACCCTCACGCTCGCCGAGCCAGCGACCGCTGCACTGTTGAGCGTTGTCGTGCTCTCGCAGCACCTCGCCGCCATTGGGTGGGCGGGTGTCGTCCTGCTGATCGCAGGGGTCGCCATGGTGGCGGCGTCACGCGACGAGCCGACCGTTCAACCATTGGGCTGACGACCCCGCCGACTACCGTTTCGGCCATGAGCGAAGTCCTGTATGACGTTGCCGATCACATCGCAACCATCACCCTCAACGCGCCCGAGCGCATGAACACCATCAGCGGTGCGATGCTCGACCAGCTGTCCAGTCGGCTCCTCGAAGCTGACCGCGATCGTGATGTCCGCTGCATCGTGCTCACCGGTGCGGGTCGGGCATTCTGCGCCGGGCTCGATCTGGCCGCGCAGATGAGCGGTCCCAAGGGCAGCCTCGGCGGAATGGGTTCGCTCGATGCCACACCCGGCGAGTTCGACATCCGCAATGCGCCGCCCATCGTGTTGCACAACGTCGACACCCCCACCATCTGCGCGCTCAACGGTGGCGCAGCGGGCTACGGCCTCGACATCGCCCTGGGCTGCGATGTCCGTATTGCCGGCGCGTCGGCCAAACTGAACCCCGGCTTCGCCAAGCGTGGCATCGTTCCAGAGAGCGGCGGCACCTGGCTGCTGCCGCGCATGGTTGGCTACGCGAAGGCTGCTGAGATTGCCTTTACCGGGCGCACGCTGCTGTCGGACGAGGCGCTCGAACTCGGCCTGCTCAACCGGGTGGTCGCCGATGCCGACCTGCAGTCATCGGCCCGCGAGATGGCCGCCGAGATCGCGGCCAATGCGCCGCTCGCGGTGCGTGCGATCAAGCGAATGATGCGCGCCGCCGAGACCGAGACGTTCGAGCAGAACGTGCATCATGTGTTCCTGCAGTTGCTGCCGCTGTTCCGTACCGACGACTTCCGCGAGGGCGTCGCCGCCTACATGGAGAAGCGCACCCCCGACTTCACCGGCCGCTAGCTCGCCGGTCCAATGCCGCAGCACTTCGCCCCGCCTGGGTCTGCAGCCTGACCCGACCGCGCGATCGCGCCCACATTCGTTCTGGCAGTCGATTCGCGCCCGGAATGGCTCACTGCGACTGACGGATCGGAGCTGGTGCTTGCGGACAGATCGAGGCGGGTGTCGAGCTGTCATACTGATCCATCGATCGATGGCGATGACGGGCAGGCGAGGGCGACGATGAGGCTGAATGTGGTGAGGGGCGGTACGGCCGGGGCTCCGCCCATCGTGTTCGTGCACGGGCTGGGGTCATCGGCCGCCACGTGGGCGCAGTGCATGAGTTTGCTCGGGCTGCATTTCGAGGTGCTTGCCGTCGATCTACTGGGCCACGGTGGCTCGTCGGTGCCGGACGACCCCGATGCGTATACGCGTGACCTGGCACTCGCCGACATCGATGACGTACTGGCAACGCTCGACTCCCCAGCAGTCCTCGTCGGCCATTCGCTCGGCGGTTACCTCGCGCTGGCCCACGCCGCAACGCGTCCCGGTGTAGCCCGCGCCATCGTCGTGATCAACACCGGCCCGGGGTTTCGGGACGCCGACAAACGCGAGGCATGGAACGAGCGCTCGCGACGCAATGCGCACAAGTTTGGTGTTGCTCCGCAGGTCACCAATCTGAACTTGCAGAACGACTCCATCGTGATGGACCGGCTGGCCGAGATTGCCGTACCGGTCTTGGTGCTCGCCGGCGAGCTGGATCGTCCGGAGTACGTGGTGTCGGGTCAATACCTCGAACGCAAAGTCCCCCGTGCGCGCCTGCGGGTGATCGCCGGCGGTGACCACTCGATGCACGAGTCGACCCATGCTGCGCAGGTGGCGGAGGCGATCGAGGAGTTCGTGTTGTCGGCAGAGTGACTGTTCGATGACGGAACCGAACCACGTGTCATCGACCAGAGCGGCCTACGACGAGACAGCCGAGGTGTACGCGCCGTTGATCGGGACCAGCATCAGCTGGGCGGTGGAGGGACCGCTCGACCGAGCGTTGCTGACAGACGTGCTCGCCGACTATGCCGGCCGGATGCCATCTCGATGCTCGAGGGCGAGCAGGACGATCATCGCAAGGGCAACGGAAATGAAGGCGCCTCCCACATCGCGACCAGTCTGAAAGGCAACCTTCATCGCGAACAGGTGGAGCAACGACACCAACAGCAGCCACGTCCACGCGGAACGACGTTTGCCGGTCATGTACGCGTGACCGAGAAAGAGGATGTTCCAGAGCACGTGACCGGAGAACGGCCAGTTCAGCGCAAGCGCGACGACACTCACGACGGTGGTGGCAGCGAAGGTCAGCCTCCATTGCGCAGGGAACTCCGATCGGAATTGCACGAGGTAACAACCGCCTAGCCCGAACAGCGGGAAGACATACCAGAACAGTGCAGTCCGCGGTGAGAGGACGAACGCGAACAAGAGTGCGCTTGCTGCCGTGGCCACCACCAGAACGAGCCATCTCGGTTCCGGAATAGGTGCCGCGGCAGACCCTGGGTCGGCCTGTGGCGCTGGCGTGTTCATCGTTGGTGGCCAAGCGCGGAGTCGAACCGCTGAGTTGCCGGTAAAGGTCAACTGCTCATCGTCGTACCCCGATGGCCGTCGACCACTCTGCCACCACCGGCAGCGAATTCCACCCTGCTCGGGTCGTGGTGCACAAGGATGCGGAGGTGATCTCATTGCTCGAGGGCCTCGCCACCACCCGCGCCGTGCGCCGCTACACCAACGCGCCGATTCCCGACCACGATCTGGCCAGCATCCTGTGGCACGCATCACGGGCACCGAGCGGCAGCAACCGTCAGCCGTTCCGGTTCATGGTGCTACGTGACGGTTCACAGGCAACAGCCGCGAAGGCGCTGCTCGGCTCGTCGTTCAGGGCGGGTTGGGCGGCCAAGCTACACGCCGACGGGTACATCGAGGGGTCGGGCGCGAGGGACGACTCGCCCAAGGCGCGCATGGCCGCAACGATGCAGCACTACGTGGATCACATCGAGGATGTGCCGGTCATCGTGCTGGCCTGCATGCAGCGGCATCGTGCGCCGAATCCGTACGAGGGTGCGTCGGTCTACCCGGCGTGTCAGAACCTGTTGCTGGCGGCGCGGGCGTTGGGATACGGAGGCGCGCTCACGATGTGGCACCAGATGGTCGAGGCCGAGCTGCGCGAACTGCTGTCGATTCCCGAGCAGGTGGCGCTCTCCGCGTGCATCACGCTCGGCCGTCCCGCCGGCTCGCACGGTCCCGTCCGGCGGCGGCCCCTTGGCGAACTGGTCTTCGAGGAGATGTGGGGTGAAGCGCCGGTCTGGGCAGTCGATCCGCCCGGGACCGAATTCACCCAGGCGGGTCCCCGGCGCCGTTAGTCCCGAACGCCCTTCGCCGGGATCAATGGTCGCCGCTACTGTTGGCTCATGGCCTCGTTCGCGCTGAATCAGATCGCAGGCGTCGACTCGTCGACGGGTTCCACCAAGGTGGAGGTCCGCGATCTCGACAGCGGCGAGGTTGTTTCGCGTGGCATCGTGGCACACACGCCCACGACTCCGCCCAGGAGCGAGCAGGACCCCGCCATGTGGTGGTCGGCGTTCGAGGGTGCCTGGCAACAAGCCGGTGCGCCCAGCGTGGCGGCCATCAGTGTTGCCGGCCAGCAGCACGGCATGGTCGCGCTCGACGAGCCAGGCGATGTCATCCGCCCGGCCAAGCTGTGGAACGACACTGAGTGTGCGCCTGACGCCGGATGGCTGCTGAAGCAGCTGCCCGGAGGTGCGGCCGACTGGGCTGCGGCGTGTGGCAGCGTGCCGGTGGCAGCGTTCACCATCGCCAAGTTGTCGTGGTTGCACCGCAGCGAACCCGACAATTGGCAACGCCTTGCCCACGTGCTGCTGCCTCACGACTGGATGACCTACCAGCTCACCGGCGCCATGTTCACCGACCGCGGCGACGCCAGCGGCACGGGGTACTGGTCGGCGGCAACGGGGGAGTACTGCTGGGACCTGCTCGCCATCATCGACTCCGGTCGTGATTGGACCCACGTGGTGCCACACGTCCTCGGGCCGTTCGAGCCTGCGGGTACCTGGCGTGATGCGGTGGTGGCGCCGGGTACCGGTGACAACATGGCCGCTGCACTCGGTCTTGCGCTGCAGCCGGGTGATGCGGTGATCTCGCTCGGTACATCGGGCACGGTGTACACCGTTGCAGAGCAACCGGTCGCCGATGCCTCGGGGTCGATCGCCGGGTTCGCCGATGCCTCGGGCCGCTTCCTGCCGTTGGCCTGCACGCTCAACGCCACCCGGGTCACCGATGCGATCGCCCGGCTGCTCGGTGTTGACCACGGCGGTCTCGATGCGCTTGCACTGGCGGCCCCACTGGGTGCAAATGGTGTCACGTTGTTGCCGTACCTCGATGGCGAACGTACGCCGAACCGCCCCAAGGCCACCGGTGTCCTCGCTGGCCTGCGCTCAGACGCCTCCCGCGAGCAGGTTGCACGGGCGGCTGTCGAGGGTGTCGTCTGTGGCCTGCTCGATGGCCTCGACGCCCTCCGGGCCCAGGTTCCCGGCATCGGACGGGTCGTCGTCACCGGCGGCGGGGCACACTCGCTGGCCTATCGCCAGATCCTTGCCGACCTCTGCGACCTTCCCGTGGTGTGCTCTGATGCCGAGCAGGCGGTGGCGGCCGGAGCGTGCGTGCAGGCGGCTGTCGTACTGCAGGAAATCGATCCGGCCACGTTGGCGGCACGGTGGGGGCTCGGCTCGCACCACGAGGTGGCCCGATCCAGTTCGGTCACCGACGATGCCGCAGCCGTCGTTCGCGCTGCGTATGCGGGCCTGCGCGACCGCATGGCGTGACCGCTCCCGACCCCTTCGAGTTGCTCGGCCTCGACCGGGCTGCGTCTTTGGCAGAGGTGCGCGTGGCGCGGCGTCGGCTGGCATTCGATCGTCACCCGGACAGGGGCGGTAACGCCGACGACATGCGCGTGCTCAATGCAGCTTTTGATGCTGCCGTTGGACATCTCACCGGGCGCCGCCCGCTCCCCGAGGCACCCGTCGGTGCTACTTCAACACCCGATCCTGCGACCACATCGCCGACCGCTGCGGCGGGCCGCCCAACGCCCGGCCAACATCGATCCGGGCGGGTGCAGCACGATGTGCCGTCGTTCGTCGTCGCTGCCCTACCGGCCGAGGCCTTCGAAGCGTTGCTGGTGGTCACGTCGTGGGTGGGTGAGGTGCTGGTCGACGATCCTCCATACGTCTTGGAGGTGCATCTCCGCGAACCCGCCGAGTGCTGGTGCCGTCTCGATCTGGTGCCGGACGCGGGAGCATCCACGGTCAGCATCACGGTGGCCCCCTCGGGTGATGGCGCACCGCCGCTGCTCGACGACGTGCGCGACATGTGGGTGCAAAACCTCAATCAGCCCGGCGTCTTCGAGTGATCTCGGTCGTGCCTCTGCAACGGGTCAGCCGAGACCGGCAGCCTTGATCAGTCGGTCGCGGATGGCGTGTCCCAGCCCGACTGCCGGCGGAAGCACCGCGACCAAGACGTCGAGACCGCGTTCGTCGGCTGCACGCAGCCACACATAGAGCTGTTGTGCGGCGATGACGAGATCGGGGGTGGGGTCGAGCACATCGACGCGTAGCCCGTTGTCCTGCAGGCTGGACGCACGCGCAGCTGCATCGCCCGCTGACTCGGCGATCTCGACGCGACAACGCGGCGCATAGTGCGAGGCCAGCATGCCACTGGCGCGGCTCGGGCCCCCGGCGGGTTGCATCGTCAAGCCGAGGCCGGCATCGAGCAGGCGGGCGATCACCTCGTTGGGGATGCCACCCGGCCGCAACACCTGCGGCGGATCGCACGTGCAGTCGACAATGGTCGATTCGACACCGATGGGGCAGGGGCCACCATCGAGCACCAGATCGACAGCGTCGCCGAGGTCGGAGCGGACGTGTTCGGCGGTGGTGGGCGACACGTGGCCGAAACGGTTGGCGGATGGCGCCGCCAGCCCGCCGCCGAACCGTTGGAGCAGGTCGAGGGCAAGGGGATGTGCCGGCACGCGCAGCCCGACGGTGTCGCGGCCACCGGTGACCACGGTGAGCACATGCGCCGCCTTGGGCACGAGCACGGTGAGCGGACCTGGCCAGCACGTTTCGGCGAGCAGTCGGGCGCTGGCCGGTACCGCCGACGACCACGATGTCAGGTCGTCGGCCGAGGCCAGGTGCACGATCAGCGGATGATCCGCTGGCCGGCCCTTGGCTGCGAAGATGCGCCGCACTGCTGCCTCGTTGGACGCGTCGGCGGCGAGTCCATAGACCGTCTCGGTGGGCATGCCCACCAACCCGCCACGGCGCAGGACGGCGACCGCTTCATCGATGCGGTCTGTCACGCCGGCGCGGTCATCCGGGCGTGGCATCCAGGAACTCGAGCGCCGCGTCGATGAACGAGAACGCCTCGGGTGTGGCGAAGTGATCAACCTTGCGCAACACCGTCAGCTCGGCGTTTGGAAGGGCCTCGGCGAGTCGGTCGCCGGGGCCGGCGAAGTCGAGGTCGCCGATGACCACCAGTACGGGACAGGTGACGCGTGCCAACTCCGCATGGGTGAACGGACCGCCCGCCGGGCGGCGCATGACCGCAGCAAGGGCTTCTTTGTCGTTGCCGGCCTGATCGGCGTACTGTGCGAAGAGGCGGGCGATGTTGTCGTTGGGGTCCGCTGTGCCATCGAGCGCGGCGAGAATACGCTCGGTGCCGCTGTTGTCGCTGCGGAACACGTTCTCGCCGATGCCCGCCAGCACCAGACGCGAAAAGCGGTGTGGTTCGCTGCAGGCCAGGCGCAACAGCGTGATGGCGCCGAGCGAGAAACCAACGGCATCGACGGGCTCGTCGGGCAACAGGTCGGTGATGCGCGTGGTCAGGTCGGCATAGGCCAGGGGGTCGTGGGGCTTGGGTGCCTCGCCGTGGCCGAGCAGGTCGACGCCGATCACGCTGCGGTCGACATCTTCCAACAGGGCGGTGAAACCGCTCTTTTGCCAGGTGGTCTTGAACGACCCTCCCCAGCCATGAACGAGAACAACCGGTGCTGCCATGGGCGACACGATAACCGACGACGCACATGGGTCGAAAAAAGCCGTAGCCTGCTACGGCTCTTGCGTGCGATGAGCGACAGAACGAGGTTTGATCCATGCGATTCCTGAACGATGTGCCGCCCTACGACCTGACCTATAGCGACGTCTTCATGGTGCCCAGCTTGTCGTCGGTCCCCAGTCGGCTCGATGTCGACCTCAGCACCCCCGACGGTCTGGGCACCACCATTCCCGTGGTGGTCGCCAACATGACGGCGGTCGCTGGTCGGCGCATGGCCGAAACCGTTGCCCGTCGCGGCGGACTCACCGTGCTGCCCCAGGACATCCCGCTCGATGTCATCGAGCATGTCGTCGATTTCGTCAAGACCCGCCACCCCATCTTCGAGACGCCCATCACGCTCTCGCCACAGCACACCGTCGGCGATGCGCTGGGACTCATCCACAAGCGAGCCCACGGTGCTGTCATCGTGGTTGATGACGGTCGGCCGGTCGGCATCTTCACCGAGGGCGATGCTGCGGGTTTCGATCGGTTCACGCAGTTGCAAAATGTGATGAGCCGCGAGCTCGTCACCGTCGAGGCACACGTCACGGCCGAGGAGATCTTCGATCGCCTCGCCGGTCAGCGCCTGACCGTGGCGCCGGTGGTCGACGACAATGGCCGTCTGCTCGGCTGCGTCACCCGCAAGGGCGCCCTCCGCAGCACGATCTACAAGCCAGCTGTCGACAAGCAGGGCCGGTTGATGATCGCTGTTGCAGTCGGGATCAATGGCGATCCCGCGAAACGTGCCAAGGCCCTGCTCGACATGGGCGTTGATGTCCTCGTTATCGACACCGCGCACGGGCACCAGACCCGCACGTTGCGCGCCATCGAGGAAGTGCGTGCGGTGGTCCCCGACACCCCCATCGTTGCGGGCAACGTGGTCACCGTCGAGGGCACCCGGCAGCTCATCGAGGCGGGTGCCGACATTCTCAAGGTCGGCGTCGGCCCGGGGGCCATGTGCACCACGCGCATGATGACCGGTGTCGGCCGGCCACAGTTTTCCGCAGTACTCGAATGCGCCGGCGAGGCGGCCCGACTGGGCAAGCACATCTGGGCCGACGGTGGCGTGCGCTACCCGCGCGATGTCGCGCTCGCCCTGGCCGGCGGTGCTGCCAGCGTCATGTTCGGTTCATGGCTCGCCGGCACCTATGAGTCTGCGGCCGACACGCTGCGCGACCCCGACGGTCGGCTGTACAAGGAGAGCTACGGCATGGCGTCGAACCGTGCCGTGAAGAACCGCACCCGTGCCGAAACGGCGTTCGAGCGGGCCCGCAAGGAGCTGTTCGAAGAGGGCATCAGCACGTCGCGCATGTACCTCGATCAGGAACGCCCCGGTGTTGAGGACATCCTCGACCAGATCGTGGCTGGCGTTCGGTCCTCGTGCACGTACGCCGGCGCCGCCAACATCACCGAGTTCCACGAACGTGCCGTGGTCGGTGTGCAGAGCGCCGCCGGGTACGACGAAGGGCGTCCGCAGGGGACGAGCTGGTGAGAGTCGTCGCCATCGATGGCCCGGCCGGTGCAGGAAAGTCCACGGTGGCCAAGGTGCTGGCAGCACGCCTCGGGCTGGAGTACCTCGACACCGGAGCGATGTACCGGGCGGTCACGTTCGCAGCGTTGCGGCGGGGCATCCCGCTGGACGATCTGGTGGCAGTGGGCGAACTGTCGCGTGGACTCGTGCTCGACATCGGCACGCAGAGCGTGATCGTTGATGGGGTCGACGCCACGGCGGCGATTCGTACCCCCGAGATCACGGGTGCTGTCAGCACCGTCGCGGCCAACAGCGAGGTTCGGTCCGAGTTGCGTGCGCGTCAGCGGGCGTGGGCTGAACAACGCGGAGGCGGCGTCATCGAGGGGCGTGACATCGGTTCGGTGGTCTTCCCCGATGCGATGCTGAAGCTGTACCTCACTGCGTCACCGCGGGTTCGTGCCGAGCGTCGGGTGGCCGAGGCGGGTGGCGACATCGACGAGATCGAGCGGGCCATCGCGCTGCGCGACCAACAGGATTCGAGCCGGGCCGACAGCCCCTTGCGCGAGGCAGATGGATCGATCGTGCTAGACACAAGCGGTCTGGCTGTCGATGTCGTGGTCGCCAGCATCGAACGGTTGCTGAAAGGGGAGTAGTGAGCGAGGTTGAGTCGTTCTTTGCTGATCAGAGTCTGTGGAGCAAGGCGTCGTACCAGTTCTGGAAGGCCATCGCCACGGGCTTCGTCCGGCTGTTGACGCGCATGACGGTGGAGGGCAAGGAGAACCTGCCCCGTACCGGCGCCTATGTGCTCGCCCCGGTACACCGCAGCTATGTCGACACCCCCATCGCCGCTGGTGTCACCCGTCGGCGCATGCGGTTCATGGGCAAGGACAGCATGTGGAAGAACAAGCCGTTCGGCTGGCTGCTTTCGTCGGTGGGTGGGTTCCCGGTCACGCGTGGCACCATCGACATCGAGGCCCTGAAGCGCTGCATCCATGTGCTCAGCGTCGGCGAGCCGTTGGTGATGTTCCCGGAGGGTGAACGCAAGTCGGGTCCTGTTGTGCAACCCCTCTTCGAGGGTGCCGCCTACGTGGCGTGCCGTGGCCGGGTGCCGGTCATCCCCGTGGGCATCGGCGGTTCCGAGCGGGTGATGCCCAAGGGCGCCAAGTTCATCTACCCGCGCAAGGTGCACGTCATCGTCGGCAGGCCCATCTATCCGGTCACCGACGAACGTGGTCGTGCGCCGCGCACCGAGGTGAAGCGGCTCACCGCCGAACTACACGCAGAACTCCAGGTGCTGTTCGACGCGGCTCAGGCGCACGTCGGCCTGAACTAGACCGCCTGCACCCCCGGGTGCTCAGGAGTCGAAGTAAGCGGTGAGCGCCCGGGTGAGAAAGACCGGATCCTTTGCGCCACACAACTCGCGTGCCGAGTGCATCGAGAGTTGGGGCACACCGACATCGACGGTGGGGATGCCAAGGCGCGTGGCGGTGATCGGTCCGATGGTCGAACCGCAGGGCATGTTGTTGCGCGACACGAACACCTGCCACGGCACGCCGGCCGTCTCGCACGCACGCTGGAAGGTGACGGCGGTCTGTGCACTGGTGGCATAGCGCTGGTTGGCGTTCACCTTGATGGCCGGACCCTGGTTGACGAGTGGCCGGTGCCCGGGCTCGTGGCGCTCTGGGTAGTTGGGGTGCACGGCGTGAGCGTTGTCGGCCGACACGCACGACGATGCCGCCATGGCGCGGTGGAACGCGTCGCGGTCGCCGCCGCGGCCATGCACGAGTCGTTCGAGCACGGTGCTCAGCAGTGGACCGCTGGCGCCCGTAGCGCTCTCGGACCCGACCTCTTCATGGTCGAAGAGCGCCATCACCGATGTGTGCCGGGTGGGTGGCGCCGCAACCAGCGATGCCGTGGCGGCCCAGCAACTGGCCAGATTGTCGAGACGGGCACTGGCGATGAGCGAACGATCAGCGCCGATGAGCGCAGCTCTGGTGACATCGAACAGGCACAGGTCCCACCACGCGATCTGATCGACGGCCACGTGCAGTTGAGCTGCGAGCCAATCGGCGAAGTCGCCGTCGGCGGGCGAACCCGTTCCCCACACCGGGTTGAGGTGCTGCTGTTTGTCGAGCACCAGCCCCTTGTCGTTGACCTCTCGGTCGAGATGGATGGCCAGCTGCGGCACCCGCGCAACGCCCTCATGCACTGCTACATCGACAAAGGAGCCATCGGTGAGCACCACCCGACCGGCCACGCCGAGATCGCGGTCGAGCCACGAGTTCAGCAGCGCACCGCCGTAGACCTCGACCGCCAGCTGCTTCCAGCCGAGCATTCCGGTGTCGGGCCGCGGCTTGATCCGTAACCCCGGTGAGTCGGTGTGGGCGCCGACGATCCGGTACGGCGATGCAGCATCGGTGTGATCGGGTTGACGCCAGGCGACGATGGCGGCGCCGCGTACCACGAACCCGGCGGGCACGCTGTCCCACGCTGCGGTTTCGCTGCGTTGCTGGAAACCTGCGCCTTCGAGCCGCTGCACCGTGGACGACACGGCGTGCCAGGGAGACGGTGACGCATCGAGGTAGGCGAGCAGGTCGGCGACGGCTTCGGGTGCGGGGGCGGTCATGTCACTTACCGTAGAGCCCAATGGGCAGGCCGGTGCCGCGCAGGTGTGGTGTCTCGTTGATGGTGATGATCTGGCGTTGCCCGGTTCGGGCTGCCACCACCCGGTGGATCGACGTGTAGTTGGGGTAGAAGAAGCCGCTGCTCTCAGCCGTGCCGAGCACGCGTGCCAGGTAGGCGTTGATCACACCACCGTGGCAGACCACGGCGACGTTGTGCCCGCCGTGGTTGTCGATGATGGCCTCGATCGAGCGGAACACCCGACGCCCGAACTCCTCCTGCGTCTCGTCGCGTCCGTCCCAGGTGTTGTCGAGCATCTGCTGCCAACGCGGGTCGTTGGTGGCCTTGAGCTCCTCCACCGGCACGTACTCGCTGGAGTTGCGGTCGAACTCGGCAACACCGTCGACGAGCGTGACGGCCAGCCCGAGCCGAGCAGCGAGCGGGGCAGCGGTTTGTTGAGCGCGCTGCATCGGGCTCGCGTAGATTGCGTGCAGTTCTTCGCTCGCGAGGTAATCGGCCAGGTGTGCCGCCTGGGCGTGGCCGGCCTCGCTCAGCTCGGGATCGGCAACGCCCTCCTCCAACTCGCGGCGAACAGGCAAGGCATGACGGATCAACAACAACTCCATAACCGAATAGATAAGCAGCTATGAACCGCCGGACGAAGATCGTGGCCACCATCGGGCCGGCCAGCGAGAGCCCGGCGATGCTCGAGGCACTGCTGCGCGCCGGGGTCGATGTGGTCCGGCTCAACCTCAGCCACGGCCCATTGGAGGAGCACGTGCAGCGGCTGCGTGCCGTGCGTGCTGCCGCAGCGGCCGTTGGTTCGCCCACTGCGGTGCTGGCCGACCTTCCCGGGCCGAAGGTGCGCGCCGGGCGGTTTCCTGATGGAGGCGTCTCGCTGATGGTGGGTCAGTTGCTGGGCTTGCGGCCCGGCACCGGGCCGAGCGATGCCGCGATGATCACGGTTGATTACCCATCACTGCTCGCCGATGTGCAGCCGGGCGACCGCATCGTGCTCGGCGATGGTGGTATCACGCTGCGGGTCAGCGGCGTTGGCGCCGATGCGCTGTCAGCGAACGTGGAGGCCGGCGGACTGGTGCAGGGCCGCCCCGGTGTGCACCTGCCCAGCGAGCGCTTGCGGCTCGCTGCCCCCACTGCCGAGGACTTGGTGCTCGCTGCGGCAATGGCGGCCGAGGGGGTTGACTTCATCGGTGTGTCGTTCGTGCGTGAGGCCATCGACATGGAACGCGTCCGTCAGGTCACCGCTCCGCATGCGGTGCGCCTGGTGGCAAAGATCGAAACCATTCCAGCAGTGGCAAACCTGGCCGCCATCGTGGCGGCCAGCGATGCAGTAATGGTGGCCCGTGGCGATCTGGGTATCGAGTGCCCGCTCGAAGACGTGCCGCATCTGCAGAAGCGGATCATCCGTCACTGCGTCGAGGCGGGCGTGCCTGTGATCACTGCCACGCAGATGCTCGAGAGCATGATCGTGTCGCCGGCTCCGACGCGGGCCGAGGTCAGCGACGTGGCCAATGCCGTGTTCGACGGCACCGACGCCGTGATGTTGTCCGCCGAGACGGCCATCGGGCACGATCCCGTGCTGGTGGTCACCACGATGGCGCAGATCGCCGTGCGTGCCGAGAGCGAGGCCAGCTATGCCCAATGGGGAGCGCGTCTCGGTCGGGTGCAGCGCCAGCAGTGGACCGATGCCACCGATCGCATCACGCAGGCCATCACCCACGCCTGCGCTCAGGCAGCCGCCGACGCAGGCGCCGAGGCAATCCTGTGCTGCACGCGCTCGGGTCGTACCGCCAGGGCGATGGCGCGGTTCCGGCCGACGGCGCGACTGATCGGCCTCAGCCCCGACATGGCCACGGTGCGGTCGTTGTCGCTCACGTGGGGGGTCACCCCGCTGCACGTCGACACCTATGGGTCCACCGACGAACTGGTGTGGTTCGCCGTCGAGTCCGCCGTGCGCCACGGTCTGGTCGACGCGGGCTCTGTGGTGGCGGTGCTGGCCGGCGCCCCCGACCGCACCAGCGGTGCCGCCACCGATGTCTTGCGCCTGGTCCGGGTCGGATGATGGCCATCCACCACGACGAAGCCGGCACCGTCGATGCCCCGCTGATCGTGCTGGTGCACGGCACGATGGACCGCGCCACCGGCATGCTGCTGCTCAGCCGCCGGCTCGATGACCGTTTCCGGGTGTTGCGTTACGACCGGCGCGGCTATGGCCGATCCGCTCCGCACGATGGTCCGTTCGACATGCAGGCCCAGGTCGATGACCTGATGGCATTGATCGATGACCGGCCCGCGGTGGTGGTGGGTCACAGCTACGGCGGCAATGTCGCCCTTGCTGCGGCCGCTCAGCATCCCGGGGTGATCCACGGCGTGGCTGTCTACGAGTCCCCGCTGTCATGGGAACCCTGGTGGCCGGGAACGACGGCCGGTGCTGCGGCGCGGGCCACGGCCGGTGATTCAGCAGAAGCTGCAGAACGATTCATGCGTCGGCTGATCACCGACGAGGTCTGGGAGGCGCTGCCCGAGCGCACCCGGGCCACTCGTCGCGCCGAGGGCGCCGCCATGGTGGGTGAACTGCGCGACCTACAGGCCAACCGGCCGTGGCGCGCAGAGCAGATCCGCTGCCCGCTCGTGGTCAGCGCCGGTTCTCGTGGCGTCCAACATCACCGCGACGGTATGGCGTTCGTGCACGACCAGATCGCAGCCAGTGTGCTGGTCGAGTTGCCGGGTTGTCGCCATGATGCACCGATGCGTCACGCTGATCTGTTCGCGACGTCCATCGTGGAGCCGCTCATGCGCATGGTCGGTGGCGGGTGGGCCGACCAGGTCAGTTGTTCGGCAGACTGACGTGCACATCGGTGCCGAAGAACGTGCAGGTGGTGTCGACAGCGGTGCCGCCCGCTTTGATCTTGTCGGCACAGTTCTGCAGTACCTGACGCTGTGACCATACGCCGATGGCGAGGGCTACGAGCAGCACGATCATGATGGCCTTCTTCGTGACGGACGCCATCACCTTGGCCGAGATGAGCGCACCCACGACCAGTACGGCTACGGCGATCAGGGCGATGTTCTTGGCCGAGGACAGCGAGAGCGAGAGCATTCGACCACGATACGTTGACCGGGTGGTCGGGGTGTGGCACCCGCACCGGGCGCCGTAGTGTTGGTGCCATGAGTGACGAGCGCCCGATCCATCTGACCAACCAGGGCCCGCCCAGCGCAACCCTGCCGCCGCCCGAGCCGGCCGCTCGCCACGCCCTGCAGCAGGCGCTCGCTGGCGACGCTGACAAGCGTCACGATGCGGTGTCGGCCGTGGTGGCCACATGGCCGCGCTATGTCGATGCGTGGGCGCGGTTGGGTGATCTCGGGCGCGACGACATCGAGCGCTATGCCGCATACCGCGTGGGTTACCACCGCGGTCTCGATGCGTTGCGCGCCAATGGCTGGCGCGGCTCGGGTTACGTCCGTTGGAGCCACGAGGACAACCGCGGCTTCCTGCGGGCGTTGCGTGGCCTCGGCCACATGGCCCACCGCATCGGCGAGACCGACGAGGCCGAGCGGATCGCGTTGTTCATCCAGCAACTCGATCCCAGCGGCATCCCATCGGATGGCTGAGACCGGCCTGGCCGGGGCAGTGCTCACCGGCGGCAGGAGCCGGCGGATGGGCACCGACAAGGCCTTGTTGCGCCTCGACGGCGAGGCAATGGTGGATCGCATCGGGGCGGTCGTGCGCGCCGCCGGGTGCCAACGCGTGGTGGCCATCGGCCCCGCACACCTGGCGGGCGGGCTCGAATCAGTTGCCGACCGCTCTCCGGGTGAGGGTCCGCTCGGCGGCGTGATCACGGCGCTGATCATGCTGGGCGAGCACGCGTCGGCCGTGTTGGTCGTTGCCTGCGACATGCCGTGGTTGGATGTTGCGGCGGTGCAGGTTCTGGTTGATGCAGCGGGGCAGGCAGCAGGCTCGATGCCACCGGTCGATGTGGTGATGGCGCAGACCGATCGCCTTGAACCGCTGTGCGCTCTGTGGAGCCCCAGCAGCCTGGGTCGGCTGCAGTTGGCGTTCGGCGCTGGCGAACGGGCCATCCATCGCGCCCTCGGCGGGCTGACCGTGCTCAGGGTCGCCCTGCCCGGCGACGCCCTGCGTAATGTCAATACCCCCGATGACCTGCCCAGACGCTAGCCTGCCCCTCCATGGCAATTGCTGAGATCACCGTCGACGAACTCGCCGAGAAGATGGCCCACGGAGCGCGCGTCATCGACGTTCGTGAGACCGATGAATACGAGGGTGGGCACATCCCCGGTGCCGTCCACGTGGTGCTTGGCAGTGTGCCCGACAATGTCGAGGCGTTCCGCGGCGGCGATCCCACCTACGTGGTTTGTCGCTCGGGTGGGCGCAGCATGCAGGCGTGCGAGTACCTGATCGGTCACGGTGTGCACATCGTCAATGTTGCCGGCGGCACCATGGCGTGGGTGCAGAGCGGTCGAGACACGGTGTCCGGGGACTCGCCTTCGTGACGTATTGGTGGATCGAGACACAACCCGAACTGGTCGAACTCGTCGACACCCTGCTCGCCCAGCCGCGTTACGCGTTTGATACCGAGTTCCATCGCGAGCGCACCTACTACCCAAAGCTCGCGCTGGCGCAGTTTGCCTGGCCGGGTGGCACGGCACTGGTCGATCCGCTGGCGGTCGATGTCACCGCCCTGCGTCCGTTGCTCGAGAGCGACACCCAGTGCGTGTTGCATGCCGCCCAGCAAGACCTCGATGTGCTCACACACTCGTGCGGGGCCATTCCGCGCCGTTTGTTCGATACGCAGCTCGCTGCAGGCTTCATCGGTTACGGCACGCCGTCGCTCGCCAGTCTGTTGCAGGGCGAACTGAAGATCACCGTGCCAAAGGGTGATCGCCTCACCGATTGGCTACGGCGCCCACTGACCGAGGACCAGAAGTCGTACGCCGCCAGCGATGTGGCGCACCTGCTCGAACTGCAGGACCGCATCACCGGTCAACTCGAGCGTTCGGGCCGAGTTGCCTGGGCAGAGGCCGCATGCGAGGAACTCCGCGTGAAGCCGGGCAGTGGTTCCGACCCCGAAGGTGCGTGGTTGCGCCTCAAGGACGTACGCGTGCTCAAGCCCCGCGCTCGCAGCGTGGCCCGTTCGGTGGCCGCATGGCGCGAACGCCGAGCGATGAGCGCCGACTCGCCGGTGCGCCAGATCCTGCCCGACCTCGCCATTCTCGGGATCTCGCAGAAGCAGCCGCGTACCGTCGAGGAACTTGCCCACGCCCGTGGCATCGACGAGCGGCACTGGCGCGGCAACCTCGGGCGCGAGATCATCGCTGCGGTGCTCGAGGGACTCGAGGGCGAAGTGCACCTCCCTGCGTCCGAGGGCGATGATCTCGACCGGAACATGCGCCCCGCCATCACGTTGGTGTCGGCGTGGGTCAGTGAGTTGGCCCGTCAGGAAAAGATCGACACGGCCCTGTTGGGCACACGCGGCGACATCGTCTCGCTCCTGCGCAACGATCCCGAGGCCCGCCTGGCAACTGGCTGGCGGGCCGAGCTGCTTGGCGACCACGTCACTCGTCTGGTGCAGGGCACGGCGGCGCTCACCTTCGATGGCAAGGGCAGCCTGCGTCTCATCGACGTCCCCTGACCCGACTGGTTGCGCCCGCAGAGCAGAATCAGGCGCGGGTGATGCGGCGCAGCTTCTTCCAGAGTTGATCGAATGCTGCGGTCACATCGGCGGAGCGCGCTCCGTAGCTGTGGATCGAGCGCCGTTCGCCGCTGGCCTGATTGACGATGACGCGCTGGGGGATCACCGGCTGCCAGATCGCCTTCTTGCCCACGATGCGGGTGAGTTCGTCGTAGCGGCGATCGGCCTCGCCGGAGATGGCCGGGACCTTGTTGACGATGACGCCGGCCAGTTCGAGCGAGTCGTTGTGTGCATCCCAGACCTCGTCGATGACATCAGCGACGGCACCGATACCACGCAGACCCAATGCCGACGGCTCGACAACGATAATGGCGAGGCTGGCGGCAGTGAGCCCGCTCGTGGTGAGGTTGCCCAGGCTCGGCGGGCAATCGATCAAGATGGCGTCGTAGCGATCGGCAATGCGTTCGAGCGCATTTCGTAGACGCTTCGGCTTGCCATGTTCGTGCGGTTGCAGGCGGTTCGATGCCGGCAGGAGATCGATCAGGGGGCTCCACGTTGACTCCACGATGGCCTTGTCGGCATCGGCTTTGGCCAGGACCTCAGCCGTGGAGACCTCGACAGTGGCGGGGTCGTGGCCGAGGATCCATGTGCTCGACGCCTGCGGGTCGAGATCGACCACCAGCACACGCTGGCCCGATGCTGCAGCCGCGGATGCCAGGCCGACGGTGACGGTGGTCTTGCCCACGCCACCTTTCTGATTGAGGAGAGCAACGATGCGACCCATGCCACCATGCTCTCACGCGAGCAACGCGACCACCGCCTCTTGCGCCGCGATGATGCCGGTTGTGGTGGCGGGGGTTGTGGCGCCCGCTGTACTGATCAGCAGCGTGGCCCCGGCAAGCGCCGACACGGCGAGCGGCTCGTGGCCCATGTTGATCGCAACCACGATGCGTTGGCTGCCCGCGCAGCGACGATAGGCCAACACGTGATCGCCGGTCTCGAGCATCTCGAGGGTGCCGCTCTGCAGGGCGGCGTGACCGCGACGCAGGCCGAGCAGATCGCGATACAGGTGCAGGATCGATGCCGGGTCGCGCTGCATCGATGCCACGTTGCGCACGTCCGGCTCGGGAGCGAACGGCAGCCACGGTGTGCCCGGCCAACCGTGCGCAGCATCGGGAGTCCAGGGCAGAGGAGCGCGGCAACCATCTCGGCCGCCCGGGTCGAGCCGTTGGGCCTCCGGGACCACGGCGTCGACCAGGCCGAGTTCTTCACCCTGAAACAGGAACGGCGTGCCTCGAAGGGTGAGCAGCATCACTGCTGCGAGGCGTGCCACGTGCTCGGAGCCGCCGTAGCGCTGGCGGTGGCGCGGTACATCGTGGTTCGACAGCACCCATGTGGGCCAGGCGCCGAGCGGCTCGAGATGACCGAGCGTGTTGCTGATCTTCGCGCGTAGCCCGGCGGCGTCCCAGGTGGCCCACAGGAACGAGAAGTTGAACGAGAGGTGCAGTTCGTCGTGATCGCCGTAGTACGCGGCCATCTTGGCCTCGTCGAGCAGGTACACCTCGCCGACGCTGGCTCGGTCGCCGTTGTAGCTGTCGAGCACCTTGCGGATACCGCGGAGGCGTTCGTGGGTAACGGGCACATCGTTGAAGGGCACATGCGGGTAGCCGCGTTTGATCGCCCCGGGCGCGTCGTCCTGATCGAGTTGCTTGCCGATGAGGTGCACCACGTCCATGCGGAACCCGTCGACCCCACGGTCCAACCAGAAGCGCAGGGTGTCGTGCATGGCCAGTTCGACGTCGGGGTTGTCCCAATTGAGGTCGGGCTGCTGGGGTAGGAAACAGTGCAGGTACCACTGCCCTCGCCGTTCGTCGAAGTCCCACGCGCTCGCCCCGTTGGTGAACGAGCACAGCCAGTTGTTCGCCGGTTCGTCGCGCCACACGTACCAGTCGGCCTTCGGGTTCGTGCGGTTGGAGCGGCTCTCGTGGAACCACGGATGCTGATCGCTCGTGTGGTTCGGCACCCAGTCCAGCATCAGGCGCATCCCACGCGCGTGGCAGTCGGCGATGAGTTCGTCCATGTCGGCCAGGGTGCCGAAGATGGGGTCGATGTCGCAGAAGTCGCTGACGTCGTAGCCGAAATCGGCCATCGGCGAACGGAACACAGGGGAGAGCCAGATCACCTCGACACCGAGCCATTGCAGATAGTCGAGCCGGGAGCGGATGCCCTGCAGGTCGCCCACCCCATCGCCGTCGGCGTCAGCGAAGCTGCGCGGGTAGATCTGATACACGACTGCCGACTGCCACCAGGGCACCTGTTCCATGCCCCGATGGTAGGTCTGGCGCTGCGCGTTGGTGGGTGTATGGTTCAGAACGAGGGCGTGCTTGAGCTCGTCCGGTAAGGGAGGCGTCCCAATGACCGACATCGCAGAGCGCAAGTCCGCTCCGGAGACGATCAGCCGCGTGGTGGTCCGTTTCGCCGGGGACTCTGGCGACGGCATGCAGCTCACCGGCGACCGGTTCACGTCGGCCAGCGCCATCTTCGGCAACGACCTGTCCACCCTGCCCGATTTCCCGGCCGAGATTCGGGCTCCAGCGGGAACCGTCAACGGCGTGTCCAGCTTTCAGGTGCAGATAGCCAACCACGACATCACCACCCCGGGCGATGCGCCCAGCGTGCTGGTGGCGATGAACCCCGCCGCGCTGAAGGCCGACCTCGGCCGTCTCGAGCAGGGGGGTCTCATCATCGTGAATCGCGACGCGTTCGTCGAGCGCGATCTGGCCAAGGTGGGCTACGACACCAATCCGCTCGACGACGATTCGCTCGTCAACTATCGCGTTGTGGAGGTGCCGATGACCTCGCTCACCATCGAGGCAACCGCCTCGCTCGGGGTGAAGCCGCGCGATGCCGAACGATCCAAGAACTTCTTCGCGCTCGGCATGATCTCGTGGCTGTTCTCGCGACCGCGCGAGCCAACGCTGGAATGGATCACGTCGCGCTTCAACGACGACCTGGTCCGCAGCGCCAACACAGCAGCGTTCAACGCCGGCTACCACTTCGGTGAGACCACCGAGTTGTTCGACCACCCGTTTCAGGTGCTGTCGGCGCACATGCCGCCCGGCGAGTACACCAACATCACCGGCAACGTGGCCCTTGCCTGGGGTCTGGTTGCTGCCGGCCAACTCGCGAAGTTGCCGGTGTTCCTCGGTAGCTACCCGATCACGCCCGCGTCCGACATTCTCCACGAACTTTCCAAGAGCAAGCATTTCGGTGTTCGAACCGTGCAGGCCGAGGACGAGATCGCTGCAGCGGGTATGGCCCTCGGCGCTGCATTCGCGGGGCACCTCGGGGTCACCACCACCAGCGGCCCCGGACTTGCACTGAAGAGCGAGACGCTCAGCCTGGCGGTGTCGCTCGAGCTGCCGATGTTGCTCATTGATATCCAGCGTGGTGGCCCGTCTACCGGCCTGCCCACCAAGACCGAGGCAGCAGACCTGAACATCGCCATGTACGGACGCCATTCGGAGGCTCCGTTGCCGATCGTTGCGGCGTACAGCCCGAGCCATTGTTTCCATGCCGCCATCGAGGCGGCGCGTATTGCGCTGAAGTACCGCACGCCGGTCATCTTGCTGTCCGACGGCTACATCGCCAACGGCTCCGAGCCGTGGCTGCTGCCCGATGTGGAGTCGTTGCCCGATATCTCCGTCGAGTTCCAAGAGGGCTTCAACCACGTCGCCCCCGACGGCACCGACGAATACTGGCCGTATCTGCGCGATCCCGAGACGCTCGCCCGGCCATGGGCCATCCCCGGTACGCCCGGATTGATGCACCGCGTGGGTGGGCTCGAGAAGCAGGACGGCAGCGGCGACATCAACTACACGCCGGCCAACCACGAGACGATGGTGCACCTTCGGGCGGCGAAGATCGCCGGTATTGCCGCCGATATTCCGCCCGCCGAGATCGTCGGCGATGCCGATGCCGATGTGTGCATACTTGGCTGGGGTTCCACCTGGGCGGCCATCGACGCTGCGGTCCAGCGCACCCGCCGCAGCGGCAAGAAGGTTGCGTGGGTGCACCTCACCCATCTCAGCCCGCTGCCTGCGAACCTCGGCGACGTGCTGCGGTCATTCCCCAGGGTGCTGGTGCCCGAGCTGAACCTCGGCCAGTTGTGCCGCATCGTGCGGGCCGACTACCTGGTGGACGCACAGGCAGTGAGCAAGGTGCAGGGCCTGCCCTTCACCTCGAAGGAGTTGGAGACGGCCATCGACACAGCGCTGGCCGCCGTGCACAGTAGCGAAAAGGGAGCTGCCTGATGACCGATGTTGTCGTTCCGCTGACCACGAAGAAGGACTGGACCAGCGACCAGGAGGTGCGTTGGTGTCCCGGATGTGGCGACTACGGCATCCTGCTCGCCGTGCAGACGCTGATGCCCGAACTGGGTGTGCAACCCGAAAATACCGTGTTCATATCGGGCATCGGCTGTTCCAGCCGCTTCCCGTACTACATGAACACCTATGGCATCCACAGCATCCATGGCCGGGCACCCGCCATTGCCACCGGTGTGGCGGTGGCACGGCCCGACCTCGATGTGTGGGTCATCACCGGCGACGGTGATGCGCTGTCGATTGGCGGTAACCACCTCATCCACGCCCTGCGCCGCAACGTCAACCTGACCATCCTGTTGTTCAACAACCGCATCTACGGGCTCACCAAGGGGCAGTATTCGCCAACGTCAGAGGTCGGCAAGGTCACCAAATCCACGCCGATGGGCTCCATCGACCACCCCTTCAGCCCGCTGGCGCTGGCGCTGGGTGCCGAGGCCAGCTTCGTGGCCCGTACACACGACCTCGACCGCAAGCACATGATGGAGACCTTCCGCGCAGCCCATGCCCACCGTGGCGCCTCGTTCGTGGAGATCCTGCAGAACTGCAACGTGTTCAACGACGGTGCCTTCGACCAGGTCACGGGCCGCAAGGTACGTGGGGAGATGATGATCGACCTGCGCCACGGTGAGCCGATCGTCTTCGGCGAGAACGGCCATGCCGGCGTGGTGATGGGTTCCGATGGACACCTACGCATCGTCGAGGTTGCCGATGTCGGTTTGGAGGCCATCCTGCGTCACGACGCCCATCGCACCGACCCCAGTTTGGCCTTTGCGTTGGCACGGTTGTCGGCCGACGACCCTGGCCATTCCACCGCGGTCTGGTCGCCGACGCCGTTCGGGGTGTTTCGCGACGTCGAACGCCCCGACTATGGATCCATGGTGGGGGCACAGCTCGCCGAGGCATCGACGAAAAAGGGTCCGGGCGACCTACGCACGCTGTTGCAGTCGGCAGGAACCTGGCAGGTTTCGTAGCCAGCGGGGTGCCCTGAGCTGGGATATCGCCCGGAAATCACCGGCAGACCGGTTCGCGATCCGTCTCGTTGCATCATGCAACGGGTAGGATTGCGCCCGATGTTATCTCTCTAGGTTCGGAGCCCTGCCGTGAAGAAGGGTCGTCATCGTCGCTTTGAAGAAGCGCGAAAGCTCAAGCAAGCTGGTCCCAGCGCATTAGATCTGGGATTTGCTGGCAATGAAGAACGTCCTCGTACCGAAGACGATGAGTACGCCGCGTTAGCGGAGAAGTACGGCGTTACCTTCGATGATGACGACGACGAAGAGCCCGAAGACTGAACCTGCAGTTCGAATCAACATTTCACTATCGCCTGCCGCGCTGAGGCCCCCGTTTCAGTATTTCGGTATCAACGAAACCCCCGGACCATGACTCAATTACGAAATATCGCCCTTGTCGCGCACGTCGATCACGGCAAGACCACCCTCGTTGACGCGTTGCTGCGCGCCACTGGTACCTTCGCCGCTCACCAGGCCGTCGTGGACCGCGTGATGGACAGCAACGACCAAGAGCGCGAGCGTGGCATCACCATTCTTGCCAAGGCCGCCTCCATCAACTGGAAGGGTGTCAAGATCAACCTGGTCGACACCCCTGGTCACGCCGACTTCGGTGGTGAAGTGGAACGCGCCCTCACCATGGTCGATGGCGTCCTGCTGCTCGTCGATGCCGCCGAGGGCCCGTTGCCCCAGACGCGCTACGTGCTGCAGAAGGCCCTTGCGCTGGATCTGCCCGCGATTGTCATCATCAACAAGGTCGATCGTGGCGATGCCCGCCCCGAAGAGGTCCTTGACGAGGTCTATCAGCTGTTCATCGATCTCGATGCCGGCGACGAACACATTGATTTCCAGGTCATCTCAGCCGTGGCCCGCGAGGGCCGCTCGATGCGCGGTATCGGTATGCCCGCTCCCGATGCCGACCTGTCGTCGTTGCTCGACACCATCATCGAGACCATCCCGGCGCCGCTGGGCGATCCCACGGCGCCGTTGCAGGCCATGGTCACCACGCTCGATGCCAGCGAATACCTTGGTCGTCTCGCCATCGGCCGCGTCGTCAACGGCGTGATGCGCCGTGGCGACACCGTTGCCCTGCTCGAAGAGGAGTTCGGCGAGGGCCAGCCCCCGTTGAAGCGTCGCCTCAGCCAGTTGATGGCCTTTGAGGGCGTCAGCCGCAACGAGGTGCAGGAGCTCTCTGCCGGTGACCTGTTCGTGGTTGCCGGCTTCCCCGAGGTGGAGATCGGCGACACCATCGCCTCGGTCGAGACGCCCATTGCGCTGCCCCGCCTGATGGTCGACGAGCCCGTGCTGCGCATGACCTTCGGTGTCAACACCTCGCCGTTCGCCGGCAAGGACGGCAAGTACCTCACCAGCCGCCATCTCGTCGAGCGCCTCGAGAAGGAACTGCTCGGCAACGTGTCGATCAAGCTGTTCGAGACCGGTTCGCCCGACATCATCGAGGTCGCTGGCCGTGGCGAGTTGCAATTGGCTGTGCTCATCGAGTCGATGCGCCGCGAGGGCTACGAGTTGCAGGTCAGCCGGCCCGAGGTCATCACCAAAGAGGTCAACGGCAAGCGTTTCGAGCCGCAGGAACGTGGCGTCTGCGACGTCCCCGACGAGCACGTCGGCACCATCACCCAGGAGCTCGCGCCCCGCAAGGGCCGTATCACCGACCTGCGCTCCGGCGATGCCGGCCGCACCATTGTCACCTTCGAATGCCCGAGCCGTGGGCTCATTGGCTTCCGTTCGCTGCTGATGACCGCCACCCGCGGCACGGCGCTGCTGCATCAGCACCACCTCGGCTGGATGCCCTGGAGCGGCGAGATGCCCGACTCCCGTGGCGGCGCGATGGTGGCCGACCGCATCGGTCAGTCCACCGGCTACGCGCTCGACAAGCTGCAGCTCAGCGGCCAGTTCTTCATTGCACCCGGCGAGCAGGTGTACGAGGGCATGGTTGTGGGCGAATGCGCCCGCGAGGACGAGATGGTGGTCAACGCCGTTCGTCCCAAGGAGAAGAACAACATTCGTACGCACAGCCATGACGATGCCGTCAAGCTGCCTTCGCCGAAGATCCACAGCCTTGAGACCGCGATCGAGTGGATCGCCGACGACGAGCTCGTCGAGGTCACACCGAAGAACATCCGCATTCGCAAGAAGCATCTGGCACTCGAAGATCGTCGGAAGGCGAACAAGAAGGTCAAGTAGGCGAATGAGGGCTTGTGGGCGGGTGAATCGGGACCTTGTCCCCTGACGCCCGAGCGGGTCCGGTCCTACCGTGATGGTAGGTACCGAGACCCTCCAAGGAGGCCCCCATGACCACCCCGAAGACGTACACGCCCGAAGTGTTCGACCAAATGTTTGATCGTCTCAGTAAGGCGTCCGAGCGCATCGCCAAAGATGTCGAGGACCAGATCAGGCAGCTCGACCGTCGGATCAAGTCGTTCCTGGATCGTGGCGAGAAGGCGACAGATCGCCTTGTCGAGACCGTCGACAAGGAACTGCGCGATCAGGTCGTGACCCTGCGCCGCGAGGTCGAGCATCTGGCCCGGCGGGTGGCTGAGTTCTCGCCGATGAAGAAGGCGCCGGCCAACAAGACCGCTGCGAAGCCATCGGCCAGGTTGACTCCTGCCAAGCGGGTCGTTGCAACGCAGGTCCCGGTCAAACAGGCTCCGGCAAAGAAGACCGCAGCAAAGAAGACCCCAGCAAAGAAGACCGCGGCAAACAAGACCGCGGCAAAGAAGACCCCGGTCACGCGCGCTGTCGCGACGCGCGCCGCCTGAGATCGGTGCCGCCCACCTCGGGCGGCGAGTCAGCAGTTGTTCCATGGTGAGTGCTGTGCGCGCGGTTGTGCTGCGCTCAGCATTCACATGGTCCATGCCCGGTGCTATTTGCGCCGCACCGCCGGATGCGGCAGGGGGGTGCTGCGTGTCTTCTCGAGTTGCTTGACGAGCAGGTCGTACACGTCGGGACCAGTGAATTCGATGATCTCGTCGCGCAGGTACTGATACGCCTTCTGCTTGCCGGTGAAGGCGTCGCTGCTCTCGGTGCACCACCAGTGGAAGTCGGTGCCACCCTCGCCCCAGTCGCGGCGTTTCCATTCGCGCAGTGTGCTCGTGACATGGCCGTGGATGTCGGTGTCCTCGTGCAGGCGCAGCGGAAGCTGCCAGCAGACATCGGGCTTCCAATCGAGCGGCCGTTCACCGACAGCCAACGCTGCGCTGTGCAGAGAACAGCCCGCCCCGCCGGGGAAGCCGGGACGATTCAGGAAGATGCAGGCACCATCGATGACCCGAGTGGTGGTGGTGCCATCGGGGTCGATGGCCGTCCATCCGCCGTCGTGGCCCTCGGCATGGAACTGCCACTGATCGGGCGACAGGCGCGCTGAGCTCTCGACGACGGTCTGTACATCGGCGTCATCAATGAAGTGCGCGCCGTAGCTGCAGCATCCCTGCTGCAGATGCTCGGCATCCTCGTGGAGGATGCCCTTGCATCCGTTGCCCCAGATGCAGTTCCAGTTCGACCTCAGGAACGTGGCGTCGAAGACCCAGGTGCGCTGCTCGGCGGGATCTTCGAAGCTGATGTACTCGTGCAGGTCGTCTGGTCGGGCCACGCCACGAAGGTAGCGGCCGAGGCGACAAAAGCACCAGATTCAGCGACAGACCTGCAGGGTAGGCTGCTCGGACCATGAGTACGCCGCCCACCACCGCCAATCAGCTACGCGACGCCTACACCGCCTTCTTCGCCGAGCGCGGTCACACTCCGGTGGCATCGGCAAGCCTGATCCCACACGATCCCACCGTGTTGTTCACGGTGGCCGGCATGGTGCCCTTCAAGTCGTACTTCGTGGGCGACGAGACGCCTCCGTTCAAGCGGGCCGTCACTGCGCAGAAGTGCGCCCGTGCCGGTGGTAAGCACAACGACCTCGATGATGTCGGGCGCACCAAGCGGCACCTCGTGTTCTTCGAAATGCTCGGCAACTTCAGCTTCGGCGACTACTTCAAAAACGATGCCATCCCGTGGAGCTGGGAGCTCGTCACCGAGGTCTTCGGGCTCGACGGCGACCGTATCTGGATCACCGTGCACGAGAGCGACGACGAGGCCGAGCAGATCTGGCACGATCAGGTCGGTGTGCCGATGAGTCGCATCCAGCGCCTCGGTGACAAGGACAACTTCTGGCAGATGGGCGACACCGGTCCGTGTGGCCCGTGTAGCGAACTGCATATCGACCGCGGACCCGCATTCGGGCCCGATGGCGGCCCCTTGAACGACCCCCAGGGCGACCGGTTCATGGAGTTCTGGAACCTCGTGTTCATGCAGTTCAACCAGGCGCCCGATGGCACACGGACACCGTTGCCGAAGCCGTCCATCGACACCGGGGCGGGCCTCGAGCGCATCCTCGCCCTGGTGCAGGGGAAGGACAGCGTCTGGGAGACCGACGTCATGCAGCCCCTCATCGACCAGGCGTCGTCGGTGACCGGCAAGTCGTACCGCACCGGCGATTACGACGACAAGAACAGCTTCAGCCTGCGCGTGCTGGCCGAGCACGCCCGCAGCAGCACCATGTTGGTCAACGACGGTGTGTTCCCCAGCAACGAGGGGCGCGGCTACGTGCTGCGTCGCATCATCCGCCGCGCCGTCCGTCACGCCTACCTGCTCGGCACCGAGCGCTTGGTCATGCCGGGCCTGGTCGAGACAGCGATCGATGTCATGGGTGGCGCCTACCCCGATGTTGTGAAGAACCGTGACTTCATCGTCGGCGTGCTCACCAAGGAAGAAGAACGCTTTCGTCAGACCCTCAAGACCGGCCTGATCATTCTCGAGGACGAACTCGCCAAGGATCACAAGGTGCTCATGGGCACCACGGCATTCACGCTGCACGACACCTACGGGTTTCCGCTCGAGCTCACCGAGGAGATTGCCGGCGAGCGCGGCGTGGCGGTCGATCGCGACGGCTTCGACACCGACATGGCCGAGCAGCGCCGACGAGCAAAGGCCGGTCGCAAGGCCAACGCCGTCGACGACGACCAGACCGATGCCTACCGCGAGCTGAGCGAGCAGTTCGGTGCCACCGAGTTCGTCGGCTATGTACAGAGCCACGCCGAGGCCCGTGTGTTGGGCGTCATGCCGGTGGACGACGGCACCGTGGAGATCTTCCTCGACCGCACACCGTTCTACGCCGAGTCCGGCGGCCAGGTGGGCGACACCGGCACCATTCGTACCGACACCGGCGTGGCCGAGGTCATCGACACCACGTTTGCGCTGCCTGGTCTGCGCCGTCACTCGGCGCGCATCACCGCTGGCACCATCACCACCGGGCAGCAGGCAACTGCCACCATCGACGACGTGCGCCGCGATGCGATCCGCCGCAACCACACGGGCACCCACGTGCTGCACCATGCGCTGCGCAGCGTGTTGGGCCAGCACGTGAAGCAGGCTGGTTCGCTGGTGGGCCCCGATCGTTTGCGGTTCGACTTCAGCCACTACTCGGCCGTCACTGACGACGAGATCACCCAGATCGAGCAGATCGCCAACGCCGAGGTGCTGGTCAATTCGCCGGCGCGCTCGTACGAGACCACCAAGGACGAGGCCACCGCGCTCGGTGCCATCGCGTTCTTCGGCGACAAGTACGGCGACATCGTCCGCGTGCTCGAGGCCGGCAGTTCGGTGGAGTTGTGCGGAGGCACGCACGTGAAGGCCACCGGCGACATCGGCACCATCAAGATCATCGGCGAGAGCTCCATTGGTTCGAACCTTCGCCGTATCGAAGCCGTTACCGGTTACAACAGCGTGGCGCTTCTGCAGCGTGAAGATCGCATCCTCACCGATGCAGCGCGGCTCGTGGGCGTACCCGCTGGCGACCTGCTCGATGGCGTGCAACGAAAGCTCGACGAGATCAAGGCACTACAGGACGAGCTCAAGGTGCTGCGCGCCAAGGCCGCCATGGGTCGGGCCGGCGAGTTGGCGGCGCAGGCCGTCGGCGGTGTGTTGGTGAGTCGCGTCGATGACCTCGGCCCCGGTGACCTGCGCGACCTTGCCCTCGCTGTGCGCCAGCAGCCAGGTATCGAGGCGGTCGTCCTTGGCGGCGTCACCTCGGCCGGTGGCGTCTCGCTGGTGGCCGCAGTGACCCCCGCCTTTGGTGGCCAGGCGGGCGACCTGATCAAGGACGCGGCCAAGGCTGTGGGTGGTGGCGGCGGCGGTAAAGGTGATGTCGCCACGGCCGGCGGCAAGAACCCCGATGGCCTCGACGAGGCGCTGCGCCTAGCCACAGAGGCTGCGACTCACCGGTGATCCGTTTGGGCAGGTGCCGATCGTGAGAGTGCTCGCCCTCGATCTTGGCAGCCGGCGTATCGGCGTTGCCGTGAGTGACAGCAGCGGCACCATCGCCACGCCGCTGGTGGTCCTGCAGCGCAGTGGCAACTGGCGGGCGGACCATCAGCGCGTCAAGGAACTTCTCGACGAAGAAGAGGCCGTGATGGTCGTGGTCGGCCTGCCGTTGTCAATGGACGGCTCCATCGGCAAGGCGGCGCAGGCTGCCATCCGTGAGGCGAAGGCATTGGCTACCGTGGTCGGCGTGCCCGTAGAGACCTTCGATGAGCGGCGAACCACCGTGACCGCTGATCAGATTCTGATCGACCGGGGCATACGCGCGCCCGAGCGTCGCAAGATCATCGACAAGGTGGCGGCTGCAGTGATTCTGCAGACCTGGCTCGATGGCCGCCCGGCCCGCGCCGAGCACCGCGAACGCGAACACCCCGCAGCGGAGGACAACGCGTGAAGCACGCAAACCCCGTGCCGCCACCGCAGATGCCCGATGACCCATGGCTGCACGATCAGTGGGACGACGCCGACAGCGCTCCCGCTGCGGCGGTGGAAAAGGCGCCGCAGCGCCGCCGCCTGCTGAAGTGGGTCGTGTACGTCACCGCAGCGCTGACGATTACGGCAGTGCTCGCTGGCGGCGCCGTCGGGTGGTGGTACATCCGTCAGGTGAACCCATCGGGCGAGGCGCTGACGACCTCGAACTTCACGGTCAACGACGCCGACACGCTCGATTCGGTGAGCGCCCGGCTGCAGACCGAGGGCATCATCACCAACGCGCGTGTCTTTCGCTACTACGTCAGGCACAAGGGCGGCATCGACCTCAAACCCGGCTACTACGAACTGATCGCGCGCAGCCACATGGGCAACATCATGCGCGTGCTCAACACCCCGCCCGAGGCCACCTACCGCAAGATCACCTTCCCGGAGGGGTTCACGCTTGCGCAGATGGGGAAACGGGTCGAGCGCGATCTGCCGCCGATGACCGCCGCTCAGTTCGCTGCCGCTGCTGCATCGCCCGATCTTCGCTCCACGCTCCAGCCCGATGGCGCCACCAGCCTGGAGGGTCTGCTGTTCCCCGATACGTATCAGGTGGCCGGAAACGAGTCAGAGGCCCAGGTCATCGCGCGCATGATCGCCCTGATGGAACGCGTCGGCCGACAGGAGAACATTGCCACGCGCGCCGCCGAGCTGAACCTGACCCCGTACCAGGTGCTGACGGTGGCATCGATGATCGAGCGCGAGGCGAAATTCGATACCGATCGGGCCAAGATCGCTCGGGTCATCTACAACCGCATCGCTCTCGGCATGCCCCTGCAGATCGACGCCACGCTCTACTACGGGCAGCCGGCCGGCACGCCGTTCAGCGTGCTGCGTGATCTGGACACTCCGTACAACACCTACATCCACACGGGACTGCCGCCCACGCCGATCGCCGGCGCGGGCCGTGCGTCGATCCACGCTGCGCTGCACCCGGAACAGAACCCGTCGCTGGGCGACCCGTTGTGCCGCGGGCTGTCGAAGGGTGAGGCATGCGATTACCTCTATTACGTGGTTGCCGATGCAGAGGGACACCATGTGTTCGCTGTCACGCTGGACCAGCATGAAGCAAACGTGCAGCGAGCACGCGACGAAGGGTTGTTGAAATGATCACCGGATCCACCCGGGTTGCCGGCGTCATTGGGTCTCCCGTGCGCCACAGCCTCAGCCCCGTCATGCACAACGCGGCGTTCGCCGCTGGTGGACTCGATTGGGTGTACGCAGCATTCGAGGTGATGCCCGGTGGCGCGGCCGGCGCGCTGGCCGGAATGCGTGTCCTGGGCATTGGAGGGCTTTCGGTGACCATGCCGCACAAGGACGATGCAGCGGCTGCGGTCGACACGCTCGATGCAGCGGCGGCAGCGCTGGGAACCATCAACACTGTGGTGCTGCAGCCCGATGGCCGCCTCGCTGGCTACAGCACCGACGGCGCCGGCTTCGTTGCCTCGTTGCGCGATGCCGGGGTCGATCCCGCCGGTTTGCGCGTGGCGGTGCTCGGTGCCGGCGGCGCGGCCCGAGCCGTCATCGACGCTCTGGCGCGCGCCGGCGCTGCGGAACTGGTCGTCATCAACCGCTCGGGCGACCGGGCCGAACTCGCCGCCCGGCTCGGCGGCGCTGTTGCCCACCGGGGCGAGATGGGCGACATCGCCGGTGTCGACATGGTGGTGAACGCAACGTCGATCGGCATGGGTACCGATCTGGAACCCTGCGATGTCGCGCTGTTGCACAGCGGTCAGGTGGTTGCCGATCTGGTGTACCACCCGCTACAGACAGCGCTGTTGCGTGCGGCAACTGCTGTTGGCGCGGTGACCGTTGATGGCTTGGGCATGCTCGTGCACCAGGCGGTCCTGCAGCAACAACTCTGGACCGGCGTGCGGCCCGATCCGGCCGTGATGCGCTCGGCGGCCGAAAAGGAACTCGCGGCCCGCCACCGATAACCTGCACGGATGCTTCGTTACCTCACCGCCGGCGAGTCCCACGGACAGGCACTTGTCGTGATCGTCGAGGGCCTTCCCGCTGGTCTGCCCATCACGGTCGAAGAGATCCAGGTCGAGATGGGTCGCCGCCGCCTTGGCTATGGCCGCGGCCCCCGTCAGCGTTTCGAGGTCGATGAGGTCACCCTGGTCGGGGGCGTCCGCCACGGTCGCACGCTCGGTTCGCCGGTGGCCATCGAGATCAAGAACACCGAATGGTTCCGCAGCGACAAGTGGCACAACGAGATGTCGCCAGCGCCCGGCGTCACCAACGATCCGCTCACCCAGCCGCGGCCCGGCCACGCCGATCTCGCGGGCATGCAGAAGTACGGCTTCACCGACGCTCGTGATGTGCTCGAGCGGGCCAGCGCACGCGAAACGGCGGCTCGTGTCGCAGCCGGTGCCTTGGCCAAGAAGCTGCTCGGCACGCTGGGTATCGAGATCCTCTCCCATGTGGTGCAGATGGGCCCGGCGCACTCGAAGTCGACGCAGTTGCCCACGATGGCCGACCTCGATGCCATCGATGAATCCCCCGTGCGCTGCTTCGACAAATCGGCAGAGGACGCAATGATCGCCGAGATCAAGGCTGCAGCCAAGGACGGCGACTCGCTGGGCGGCGTGGTCGAGGTGCTCGCCTACGGCGTGCCGGTGGGCCTCGGTAGCCACGTGCACTGGGATCGCAAGCTCGATGCCCTGCTGGCTCAGGCCGTGATGAGTATTCAGGCCGTGAAGGGCGTCGAGATCGGTGACGGTTTCGAGGTCGCTGGCCGACGCGGCAGCGCAGCGCACGACGCCATCTCATGGGATGCCAACGCCGGGACCTACCGCCGCACAACCACCCTGGCGGGCGGTACCGAGGGCGGCATGACCACCGGTGAGGTGGTGGTGGTGCGCGCCGCGATGAAGCCGCTCGCCACGCTCAACACCCCCACGTTGGGTACCGTCGACATCATCACCAAAGAACAGACCGTCAGCTTCAAGGAGCGTACGGATGTCACTGCGGTGCCGGCGATGGGCGTGGTGGCCGAGACGATGGTGGCACTCGTGCTTGCCGCCGAGGCGCAGCGCAAGTTCGGCGGCGATTCCGTCGAGGAGTTCGTGCGGAACGCACAGGCGTTCACCGCTTCGCTGAAATGAGCATCGCCCCCGATCGGCATGTGGTGCTCGTGGGCATGATGGGCTCGGGTAAGACCACCGTCGGTCGGCTCCTCGCCGCCCGCCTCGGGCGTCCACTGCTCGATACCGATGCGTTGATCGAGGCCCGCGAAGGCCGAACCGTACGCGAGCTCTTCGTGAGCGAGGGCGAGGACGCCTTCCGTGCCATCGAGACCGAGGTGCTCGAGGCGTGTCTGGCCCGCCCCGAGGTCACGGTCATCGCCGCCGCAGGTGGTGTCGTCTTGCGGGCCGAGAACCGCGAAGCCCTGCGGGACAGCGGCGCCCGGGTGGTGTGGTTGCGTGCCGATCCCGCCGTGCTGCTCGAACGGGTCAAGGGTGGGCCTCACCGCCCGTTGCTCGACAACGACCCGGCCGGAACCCTGCAGCGCATGTATGAAGAGCGCGAGGAGTTGTACCGTGAAGTCGCCGATGCCATCGTCACCGTCGATGGTCGGTCCGTGAACGAAGTGGTCGAGGCGGTATTGCGATGAACCAGGATTTCCGAACCGTGCGAGTGCCGTTGGCCGACCGCAGCTACGACGTGCTGATCGGTCACGGTGTGCGCAATTCGCTGACATCGCTGCTGCCGGCGACAGTGCGTCGGGTGGCCATCGTGACCCAACAGGGCATCCCCTACAACGTCGACCCCGGCGTGCCCCATGAGGTCTTCAGCATCGGCATCGGCGAGGAACACAAGTCGCTGGCCACCATCGAGACACTGTGCCGCGGGTTCGCCAATATGGGTCTCACCCGTCACGACGTGGTCGTTGGGTTGGGCGGAGGCATGGTCACCGATGTAGCCGGGTTCGCTGCGGCCACGTGGCACCGCGGCATTCCGGTGGTGCACGTATCCACCACGCTGCTCGGCATGGTCGATGCTGCCATCGGTGGCAAGACCGGCGTCAACCTGCCCGAGGGTAAGAACCTGGTCGGTGCCTACTGGCAACCCTCGGGTGTGCTGTGCGACCTCGACACGCTGGCCACGCTGTCCCCGCGTGAGATGCGTTGCGGTATGGGCGAGATGGCCAAATACCATTTCCTCACCGGCGACGACCTGCTCGGAATGGGGATGGTCGATCGCATCTCGCGATGTGTGCAGATTAAGGCCGAGATCGTCGGCGCCGACGAGCGCGAAGGTGGTCGACGTGCCCTGTTGAACTACGGGCACACCCTTGCCCATGCACTCGAGATTGCCGGCGACTTCTCACTGGCACACGGCGAGGCAGTCGCGATCGGCCTGATCTATGCCGCTCATCTGGGTCAGGTACTCGGCCGTATCGGCGACGAGCGGGTACGTCAGCATTACGACGTGGTCGGCGGCCTCTACGAGCTGAACACGGCGCTACCCCCATTCGACCACGAGCTCCTGCTTGCCCTGATGGGGCGGGACAAGAAGGCGCTCGACGGCCTCACGTTCGTGCTCGACGGTGACAACGGTGTCGAGGTGGTTGCGGGTGTCCCCGCCGATGCTGCGCTGGAGGCACTGCGGGTGATGGCCCGGGCCTGAGCCGGGCGTAGGGCGAGTGTGGCGCCACCGAGCCAGCTTGTTGTGATGGTGCTGTAGCGCTCGGGGCTGCGACGTCGTATCCTCTCTTGGTCGGAATGCGTAGCACCGCGCTCCCGCTTGATCGAAGGTAAGCGATTCCACATGGCTCTCACTCCCAGGGCAGCGATGCTGCGCCAATGCTTCCCGGTTGGTGGCCGATGAACGTGTCGCTGTCGCGTCGGCGGCTTCTCGCAATGGGCATTGCGGTGCCCTTTGTGCCCCGTGCCAGTAGCCCGTTGCCCCCGGTTCCTCCTCCACCTGGCTCGTCGGCGTTCGTTTCGGTGGCCCCGTCGCGTCTTGCCGAAACCCGTGTCAGCATTGGAGCGTTCGGATTTTCCCGGATTGATGCGAACACCATCCGCGTGCAGATCGCGGGCCGCAATGGGGTCCCGGCCAACGCGATCTCGGCGGTGCTCAATGTGACGGTGATGAACGTGGCCGGCCCCGGATTCGTCACCGCCTACCCGGCCGGCAACGCACGGCCACAGGCATCGAACGTGAACGTCGAACAGACCGGTCAGGTCATCGCCAACCTCGTGACGGTCCGACTCGGCGTCAACGGGTCGGTCGACATCTTCTCGTCGCAGATCAACGACATCGTGGTCGATGTCAACGGTGCGTATGTGCCGGTCGCTGCCGCCGTTGCGGGCGGTCGGTTCGTGGCGCTCGAATCGGCGTACCGGGCGATCGACACACGCAATCGCGGCTACAAGGTCAGCATCGGTGGCGTCGAACGCATCAGCGTTGGCGCTGTGGTGCCCGCTGGCGCCACGGCTGTGGTGGTCAACCTCACGATCACCGAGACGAACGGCCCTGGCTTCTGGACCGCCTACCCGATGGGGAGCGCCCTGCCGAACTCGTCGAGCTTGAACGCTGACGCGGTGGGCCAGACCCGCGCCAACCAGGCGATCGTGCCGTTGGGATCATCGGGTGGATTGTTCGGCATCGAGGTGTTCGCCTCCTACGGTGGCCACCTCATCGTCGATATCGCCGGGTACTTCACGGGCGACTCGGCCGCAGCCAGCACTGTTGGCCTGTTCGTGCCCAACGCCCCGTATCGTGCGCTCGACACACGCTTGGTCGCCTTGTACGGTCGGCTCTATCCGGGCTGGGTCGCCGAGTTCGACTTCACCGGACGGGCAGGCGCCCAGGCGGTGGTGGTGAACCTCACCACCACGGCAACGCGCGGCCCGGGGTTCTTCACCGGGTACCCGGCGCGTACGTACCGTCCGCTGGCTTCCAACCTGAACGCCTCGTACGCCAACCAGACCATCGCCAACCACGCCATGCTGCGCTGCTCGACGGCCGGAGTGGCCGTATTCACGCAAAGCGGCGGAGCGCTGATCGTCGACGTCGCCGGCTATTTCACCGGTATTCCATTGGGCGCTCCATTGCCGGCACCCGTCAACATCCCGCCGCCCTCGCAAATGCCGTACTTCCTGTCCATTCCGGCGCTGGGCGTGGCCGCTGCAGTTGTGGAGGGCATCACCGACGACGTCGTTGACGCCGGCTATGTCGGGCACTGGCCCGGCACTGGCCTGGCCGGCCAGCACGGGCACATGGTGCTGTTCGCCCATCGCACCAAGAGCACAGCGCTCTTCCGCAACCTGCACCTGCTCGCCGTTGGCGATGAGATCACCATCTCTGCGGCCGATGGCCGTGTGTACCACTACCAGTACGTGTGGCGTCAGATCACCGGTGAGGATTCCACCGAGATCTACAGCGCCGGGCTGTGGGCGCCGCTTCCCAGCGTGTCGTTGGTGGCCTGTTCGAAAGCCAACCTGTTGCCCACCGATACGGCTTACCGGCTCGTGGTCACGTTCTCGCTGACCTACATCGAGCCCGGCTGAGCCTCAGCCGGCGAACGCTTCGCCGGCGAACCCATCGATCGTGGCGAACGCCTCGACCGGGGCACGCTTGAGCTTCGTGGGCTGGTGCACGGGATGGCCGATGAAGATCGTTGACGCGATCGCGTAGTTGGCCGGTAGCCCCAGCAGCGGTGCGGCCGCTGGTTCGGCGCGGGCGAGAAACGTGGTCATGACGCCACCGAGGCCGCGGTCGCGTGCCGCCAGCAGCAGGTTCCAGCAGAACGGGTAGATCGATGCGCCGCCGGTGATGGCGGCGCGGTCGAGATCCTTGTCCATCATCGAGACCAGCGACAGATCTGCGGCGACCACCAGCACCACCGGCGTGGTGGCGATGTTGTCGAGCAGGTCGTTGGGGGAGTGTCCGGGGGCGCGCTCGGCGGGCTGGTAGGTGCCGGGGTCGACGACCGTGAACGGGGTCATCCCGGTTCCGCGAACGGCGACGTAGTCGTCCCAGACCGGTCGCATCAGCTCAGCGAGCGCCTCTCGTTTGGCCAGGTCCCTGACCACAGCGACGCGCCAGCCCTGACGATTGCCGCCACTGGGGGCAAAGCGCGCGTCGTCGAGCAGCGCGTACAGCGTTGCATCATCGACAGCTTCGTCGGTGAAGGCGCGAACCGATCCGGTGGTGCGAAGTGCCGTTGAGAGTTCCACCCGGTCAGTATGGCACCGGGCACCCGCTGCCCGCTGGTGTCAGTGCTGACCCTCGGCCACCTTGCGACGCACCACGTTGAGCGCCGAGCCGGCCTTGAACCACTCGACCTGCTCGGGGCTGAACGTGTGCACCCCTTCGAAGTCGATGGTGCTGCCATCGGGCTTGACGATCTGGCAGCGCACGTTCTGGCCCGGCACCGGTGGCAACCCGGTGACGTTGATGCGGTCGTTCTCGCCGATGAGGTCGTAGGTGGCGGGATCGGCGAACGTGAGCGGCACCAGGCCCTGCTTCTTCAGGTTCGTCTCATGGATGCGGGCGAAGCTGCGGGCGAAGATGACCACGCCCCCACGGAAGCGGGGCTCCATGGCGGCGTGTTCGCGTGATGAGCCCTCGCCGTAGTTGCGATCGCCGATGGCGCACCAGCGGATGCCGGCTTCGCTGTACTGCTTGGCCAGGTTCGGGTAGCTGTCGATGCTGCCGTCGATGGCGCTCTTTGCCTCGCCGACAGCGCCGCCGTAGGCGTTGACGGCGCCGATGAACAGGTTGCCGCTGATGTTCTCGAGGTGGCCGCGATACTTCAGCCACTTGCCAGCGGCGGAGATGTGGTCGGTGGTGCACTTGCCCTGGGCCTTCATCAGCACCGGCAAGCCGAGGTAGTCGTTGCCGTCCCACGGGGTGAACGCCTCGAGCAACTGCAGGCGGTCGCTGGTGGGGGACACCTCGACGATCACGCCGGAGCCATCGGCAGGGGGAGGGGTGAAGGTGTTCTCGCCGGGGTCGTACCCGCGATCGGGCAGGACCTCGCCGACGGGGGCCTCGAGCTTCACCTCGACGCCATCGGGGTTGGTGATGGTGTCGGTGGTGGGGTCGAAGTCAAGCCGGCCTGCCAGCGCCAGTGCAATGACCGTGTCGGGCGAGGTGACGAAGCTGAGCGTGTTGGCCGAACCGTCGTTGCGCTTCGGAAAGTTGCGGTTGAAGCTGTTGACGATGGTGTTGGCCTGACCGTTGGCGGCTGCCGGGCGGTCCCATTGACCGATGCACGGTCCGCAGGCGTTGGCCAGCACGGTGGCGCCGATGGCCTCGAGATCGGCCAGCAGGCCGTCGCGCTCGATGGTGGCCCGGATCTGCTCGGATCCGGGGCTGATGAGCAGATCGGTCTTGGTGCGCAGGCCCATCGCAGCGGCCTGACGGGCCACCGATGCGGCGCGGGTGATGTCCTCGTACGAGCTGTTGGTGCAGCTGCCGATCAGCGCAGCGCTGATCTCGAGCGGCCAGTTGTTGGCC
>CAFBLP010000019.1_pt1 | contig 39356 bp, 33 predicted proteins | sample 7268181 | NCBI WGS metagenome assembly CAFBLP01 (sample SAMEA6814034, study PRJEB35770) | freshwater metagenome | biome: Freshwater; feature: Freshwater reservoir; material: water | place: Czech Republic | collected 2017-05-23 | depth 30m m | reverse complement strand
CGATCCGGTGGAACAGCGGCTGCGGTTCGAAGACGAACAGTTGGCCAAGGACCTCGGCGACGAAGAGGCATTCGGCTGCGACGAGGACTACATCCGGGCGCTCGAATACGGCCTGCCGCCCACGGGTGGGCTCGGCGTGGGCATGGACCGCGTGGTCATGCTGCTCAGTGGCGTACATTCGATCAAAGAAGTCATTCTGTTCCCCACCCTGCGTCCGGAGGTTTTCTGACATGACACTCGCCTGGGGTCGCGGCATCGCGACCATCGCCGCCGATGGCTCCGTGCTCGACACCTGGTACCGGCACCTCGGCATGGACACTCCCCCGACCGCAGTCGCCGATGACCTGGCCGCATTGTGCCATCACGACCACGTACGCGATGTCGAGACGGTTGCGGTCGACGTGCGCATCGACACCTCGACGGCGCCAACCACCACCTCCGATGTCTACCTGCGGCTGCACCTGCTCTCGCATCGCCTGATGCAACCGCGCACCATCAACCTCGATGGAGCGTTCGGGTTGCTCACCAACGTGGCATGGACCAACCTCGGGCCGTGCGCCATCGCCACCATCGACAACGTGCGCATGCGCGTCCGCGCTGCCGGCCAGATCCTGACCATTCACGGCATCGACAAGTTCCCACGAATGACCGACTATGTCGTGCCCTCGGGCGTTCGCATTGCCGACGCCGATCGCGTCCGTCTCGGCGCACACCTTGCCGAGGGCACCACGGTCATGCATGAGGGGTTCGTCAACTTCAACGCCGGCACGCTCGGCGTCTCGATGGTCGAGGGACGCATCTCGGCCGGTGTCATCGTGGGCGACGGCAGCGACATCGGCGGCGGCGCCTCGATCATGGGCACGCTGTCGGGTGGCGGCAAAGAGGTCGTGTCCATCGGCGAACGCTGCCTGCTGGGCGCCGAGGCCGGTATCGGTATCAGCCTCGGTGACGAATGCGTCGTCGAGGCCGGCCTGTACATCACGGCCGGCACCCTGGTGAAACTGCCCGATGGCGAGATCGTCAAGGCCCGCGCGCTCAGCGGTGCGGGTGGCCTGCTGTATCGCCGCAACAGCCAGACCGGAGCGGTGGAGGCCATCGCCCGGTCAGTGAAATGGGACGGCCTGAACCACGACCTCCACAAGAACTGACCCGCCCCGGGACGTACCGTCCCCGGCGAGGTTGCGCCGCACAGGCCCAAGACGGGCCCCGGAGGCGCAACTTCGGTGACGCGTCGTCGCGCGGCATCGCCCGCACCGCGGGCAAGCGGCGTGTGGGTGCGGTGGATTTGCCCCCGATGTCGTCGGAGACTGGCTGCCGACGAGGTGGGCTCAGGCGAAGTGCGGGATGACGTGCTTGCCGACCAGCTCGATGGTCTGCATGACCTTCTCGTGGGCGATGTCATAGGGGTTCACGAGGCACAGCAGTAGGTCCACTCCTGCCGCCTCGCAACGACGGCAGATCTCGATCGCGTCGTCGGGCGTGCCACACGCGCACGCACCCATCATCTGCGCGATGTCGAGCGTGAGTAGATCGAGCGAGCCATCCTTGTCGTGGTCGTGCATGCCCTGCGCGTATGAGTAGTTGCCGAGTTCCTGATCGCGTTCGGCCATCCATTCGGCGAGCGAACCGATGATGCGCGCCCCCGCTTTCGGGTACCACTCGAAGCTGCGCCTGGCGACGTCTTCGGCCTCGGCCCGGGTGGGCGCCATGTTCATCATCGTGAAGGTGGTCGCTGTGGAGTTGATGAACTTGCCGATCGGGTCGGTGCAACGGCGCTGGGCCTCGCGATAGATGTCGAACTTGCGCTTGATCTCCTCGGGCAGCACCCGCCGCTTCGGCATGCTCCAGGTGTCGCCCGTGAACTCGTATTCGTCGTTGGCCCAGCAGCCGACCACGTGGCCGACGGCTTCGAGCCACATCGCGCGGGTGGCATGGGGATCGATGCCGAACCCCTCGAGTTCGAGACGCGTGCTGGATCGACCGGTGCCGAAATCGACACGGCCGTTGGAGATGAGATCGAGCACGGCAACCGACTCGGCGGTGCGCACCGGATGGTTGTACGGCGCGGGCATCAACCGCACGCCGTAGCCGAGGCGCAGGTTCTCGGTGCGCGCGGCGATCGCCCCGTAGAGCACCTCGGGGTTCGAGCAGTGGCTGTACTCGCTGAGGAAGTGGTGCTCGACAGTCCAGAACGCATGCCAGCCGAGCTTGTCCGCAGCGACTGCCTGCTCGATGGTGTTCTGATAGGCGATGCGCCGTTGTTATCGGCCGGGTTGGTAGACCCCGAACACGTCGCGCAGGGCATCGCTGATCTCGCCGAGGGTTGCATCCGCACGCAGGGCTTCCTTCATCGGATACAGCACGTTGTCAGATCCGCGGGCGGCAACCCGCAGATCCTCGAGACGAGCCGCAACTGCGGCGTGGTCACGGTTGGCCTTGTACGCAGCAAGGCGATCTTTCTGGCCGCCTTCGAGCAGTGGGTCCACCGGGAACACATCGGGTTCGGGCTCGTTGTCGAGCGTGAACATGTTGACGCCCACGATGACGCGCTCGTCGTCGTCGATGGACTTGGCGTACTCGTACGCTGCCTGCTCGATCTCGTCCATCTGGAACCCGGCCTCGATGGCCTCTACAGCTCCACCCATGTCGTCGATCCGGGCGATGTACTCCCACGCCAACCGCTCGACCTCGTCGGTGAGCGTCTCGACAAAGTAGCTGCCCGCCAATGGGTCGGGCGTGTCGACGATGCCGCTCTCGTAGCCGATGACCTGCTGAGTGCGCAGCGCGATCCGTGCGGCCCGCTCGGTGGGAAGGCTGAGCGCCTCGTCGTAGCCATTGGTGTGCAGGCTCTGCGTGCCGCCCATCACTGCCGCCATCGACTGCACGGCGACGCGCACGATGTTGGTCTCTGGCTGCTGGGCGGTCAGCGTGGAACCACCGGTCTGGGTGTGGAAACGCAACAGCTTCGACGCTTCCTTCTTTGCCCCGAACCGCTCGGTCATGAGCTTGTACCAGATGCGGCGCGAGGCACGGAACTTGGCGACCTCTTCGAAGAAGTTGTTGTGCGCGTTCCAGAAGAAGCTGAGGCGGGGGGCGAAATCGTCGATGTCGAGGCCTGCGGCGATCGCGGCTTCGACGTATGCAATGCCGTTGGCGATGGTGAACGCGATCTCCTGCACGGCGGTGGAGCCGGCCTCGCGGATGTGGTAGCCGCTGATGGAGATGGTGTTCCACCGCGGCACGTGCTGGCTGCAGTAGGCGAAGATGTCGGTGATGACACGCATGCTCGGCTTGGGCGGGTACACATAGGTGCCGCGGGCGATGTATTCCTTGAGCAGGTCGTTCTGGATGGTGCCGCTGATCGCGGTGGACGGCACCCCCTGTTCCTCGGCGACCAGTTCGTACATGAGCAGCAAGATGGCACCGGTGGAGTTGATGGTCATGCTGGTGGTGACCTTGTCCAGCGGCAGGCCGGCCAGCAGCATGCGCATGTCGGCCATGGAATCGATGGCCACGCCCACCTTGCCGACCTCGCCCTCGGCGCGGGGATGATCGCTGTCGTAGCCCATCTGGGTGGGCAGGTCGAACGCACAGCTCAACCCGGTCTGGCCAGCCTGGAGCAGGAACTTGAACCGCTCGTTGGTGGACGACGCCGTGCCGAACCCGGCGTACTGGCGCATGGTCCACAACTTGCCGCGGTACATCGTGGGGTAGACACCACGTGTGTACGGCGGCGTGCCGGGCGCCCCGAGTTGGGCCTGCGCGTCCCAATCGGCAAGATCGCTCTCGTCGTAGAGGGCCTTGATCTCGATACCAGAGTCTGTGCGTTTGTCGTCGCTCACGAACAACGAGCGTACGACCAAGCGGCCATCACCGCCTAGACGGCCGCGATGACGGCGATCTCCAACCGCCACGCCGGGCGAGCCAACGCCGGCACGGTGACCAGGGTGCTGGCCACGCGATGTCCGCCCAACACGCGGTCGCGCACCGCCATCACATCGGCCAATGGCTCGCTGTTGACCACGTACGTGGTGATCGACACGATGTCGCGCACGGTCATCGATGCCTCGGCGAGGACGGCAACGATGTTGGCCCACACCACCTCGGTCTGCTCGTGTAGTCCCTGCGGCACGGTGCCGTCGGGAGCCACCGGCACCACACCCGACATGTGCAGGGTCCGCTGTGGGTTCTCCACCAGCACGGCATGGGCATAGTTTGCTGCCGGCGGGGCAATCGTCTGGGGGGAGATCTCACGGTTCATTGCTCGATTGTCGCGTATGGTGCAACCCTATGGTGCACCAATGACCTTGATTGAGCCGATCGCATCGGCGCCACTCGACATCGACAGCCTCGAACAGGTCCAACGACGCATCTTGTGGCTCGCTGTTCGCATGGTCGATTACGCGAACCATGACCGACCCGCTTCTGCGGGATCGGTGAAGGTGGGCGGTCATCAAGCATCGAGCGCGTCGATGGTGAGCATCATGACGTCGCTGTGGTTCGGCCACCTGAGCGGCCACGACAAAGTGGCCGTGAAACCTCACGCATCGCCGGTGTACCACGCGATCAAATACCTCACCGGCGAACTCGATCGGCGATATCTCACCGGTCTGCGCGAGATCGGTGGCCTGCAGGCGTATCCCAGCCGCACCAAGGACCCTGATGTGGCCGATTTCTCCACCGGGTCAGTGGGTCTCGGCGTGGTCGCACCATTGTTTGCGGCAGCAGCGCGGCGCTATGTCGAGGCGCACTTCGGCCTGCAGACCGAGGCACCAGCGCGGTTCATTGCACTGGCAGGTGACGCCGAACTGGACGAGGGCAACGTGTGGGAGGCCATCGCAGATCCAGCGCTGCAAGGACTCGGCAACGTGATGTGGGTGGTCGACGCCAACCGCCAGAGCCTGGATCGCGTCATCCCGGGACAGAAGATCAAAAAGCACATGGAGTTCTTCGAGGGGGCCGGTTGGCATGTGATCGAAGCCAAGTTCGGGCACCGACTCCAGGCGGCCTTCAGGCGGCCCGGCGGCGATGCGTTGAGAGCCCACATCGACGCCATGTCGAACGAGGAGTATCAGTCGCTGTTCGCCTTCACGGGTGCCGAGCTCCGCCAACGGTTCCTACGCTCGGCGGATTCGTCGGTGCGACATCTCATCGACAACTACAGCGAAGCCGAACTCGCTCCGCTGATCCAGAACCTCGGCGGGCATGACTTGAGCATGCTGGCCGAGAGCTATCGCTCGTGCGACGCTGTCACCGATCGCCCGAGCGTTGTGTTTGCCTACACCGTGAAGGGTTTCGGGCTGCCAATGGCCGGCGATCCGTTGAACCACGCAGCGCTGCTCACGCGTGACCAGATCGACGTATTCCGCAAGGAACTCGGACTCACGCCTGACACCGAGTGGGATCGGTTCGCCGACGACACCGCAGTGGGCCGCCTCTGCGCGCGCACCGGCGGCGAGTTGAACAACAGTGCACTCGTGCCACGACCCCGTCTCTCCATCCCCGATGCTGTCGGTGCCTTCACGCAGAAGCCGGTCAGCACACAGGAGACATTCGGGCGCCTGCTCACCGGGCTTGCCGCGATCTCCAGCGTGGCCGAACGGATGATCACCACCTCGCCCGACGTGAGCGTGAGCACCAACCTCGGTGGCTGGATCAACAAGATGGGTGTCTTCAACCCTGACGAACAGCCCGACTATCTCGGCGAGGGGCGTCTCTTGCGTTGGCGTCAGGCACCTGCCGGACACCACATCGAACTCGGTATCAGCGAGATGAACCTGTTCCTGATGCTGCACGCGCTCGGCCTTGGCCACGAACTGCACGGAGAGCACCTACTCCCCATCGGCACGGTCTACGACCCGTTCGTGTGCCGCGGTCTCGACGCCTTCATCTACGCGCTCTACAGCGGAGCACGCTTCATCGTGGTGGGAACCCCCGCTGGCATCACACTCGCACCGGAAGGCGGCGCTCATCAGTCAACGATCACGCCGTCGATCGGCATGGAACTGCCGGGCCTCGCCTATGCCGAACCCGCTTTCGCAACTGCACTCGACTGGTTGCTGTGTGACGGGCTGCAGCGCCTGGCCGATACCGACGGCGAGAGCCTCTATCTGCGCCTTTCAACACGCGCGCTCGATCAGACGCCGTTCGACTCCGCAGTGCAGCGCCTCGGTGCCCACACCTCTCGGGCGCACGTGCTTGCTGGTGGGTACCGGCTCCTCGAACCTGGCGAGCCAGCGCAGGTGGTGCTGGCTGCGTGCGGTGCGGTGATGCCCGAAGTGCTCGCCGCAGCGGCACTGCTCGAGGCCGAAGGGTTGCCGGCGATCGTGCTCGATCTCACCAGCCCCGACCGCCTCTACCGGCACTGGCGCCTCGGGCTCCGGGATGCCTCACGCGCGGGCACCGCGGCATCCGATGATCATCACCTCGCGACGTTGTTGGCTCCCCATGAACGCCACCTCCCCATCGTCACGGTGCACGACGCAGCAAGCCATACGCTGGCCTGGCTGGGCAGCGTGTTCGGGACTCGCGTCGTGCCCGTGGGGGTTGATGCATTTGGTCAAAGTGGTTCGATCCACGACCTGTACGGTCTCTTCGATCTCCTCCCCGACCAGATCGCAAATGCCGCTCTGGTCGCCACCGCCTGAGCTCGCAACGTACACTCTCGACATGGCCATGACCGAGAGTGGAACCCGTTCGATCGACGGCGTCGAGTTGATCCCCCGACAGGTGGGGCTCAACTTGTTGCCACCCACCTTCGCCACGGTGGAAGACGAGCGCAAGGAGCGCAAGAACAAGCTCGCCGGAGCACTGCGCATCTTCGGCCGGCTCGGTTTCGGCGAGGGCGTTGCCGGCCACATCACCGTGCGCGACCCCGAGTTCCCCGACTGTTTCTGGGTGAACCCGTTCGGCAAGAGCTTCCGCCACATGACGGTGAGCGATCTCATTCTGGTCAACCACGAAGGCGAGGTCGTCTACGGCGACTCCCCCGTGAACCGTGCGGCGTTCGTGATCCATGCCGCCGTGCACGAGGCCCGGCCCGACATCATCGCCGCCGCACACAGCCACTCCGTCAACGGCAAGGCATTCGCCAGCCTCGGTATTCCCCTCGATCCGATCACACAGGATTCGTGCATCTTCTACAACGAGCACACCGTCATCTCCGAACAGGGTGGCGCTGTGGTGTTCGAGATCGAGGCCGGCCGTGAGCTGGCTGCGAAGTTCCCCACGGGCAAAGCCGCCATCCACCAGAACCATGGCCTGTTCACTGTCGGCCAGACCGTCGACGAAGCAGCGTTCTGGTTCATCAGCATGGAGCGCAGCTGCCAGGCGCAGCTGCTCGCCATGGCGGCAGGCACCCCCAAGCTGATCCCGCACAAGTACGCCGACTACACCCAGAAGCAGACCGGACACCCGCTGGCCGGCTGGTTCAGTTTTTCTCCGCTCTGGCAGGAGATCTGCCGCACGGACCCCGACCTGTTCGACTGAGGCCGGCGCTCCACCTACAACGCGGGGTTGGCAGCGAACAGACCGGTCACCGTGGTGGCCACCGTGGCGGCATCTTGGCCGAGCACGATAATGGCGGTATCGCCGTGCACCGTGGCAAACGACGACAGGCCTTCCGGGGCGGTGAAGGCGACACCGCTGGTGGTTCCGATGGTGGTGTCGGTGGCGTCGGTGGCGCTGCCCACGATGACACCGAGGAACGTCTTGATGTCGGCGTCTGCGAGCTGCTGATCGAGCTGGAAGAACAGCACCAGGCTCTGCGCCCGCGACGTGTCGTCGGTGACATTCAGCGCACCGGCGGCGACGATCTTGACGGGATCGTTGGGGTCGGACGCGAGCGAATCGATGAGCGACCCGGCCTCGGTCTCGGTCAAGGAGACGAACGTCTGGCCGTCCCATGGCGTGATCAGGGTGGTGGCGTCCACGAACTGCACCGTGCCGGCGGACACCGCTGTGCCAGCCGTGGTGCCGACCGGGGACGTGTCCGGAACGGAGTCGGCGGTGGCCCCGCCGCCCTCGGCTGCACAGCCGTCGAGGCCGGCCTTCGTGGCAATGGCATGCATCGCGTCAATGCTGGTCCGGTAGGCCGTACCTGCGTCGTTCATGGCCGCATCGTCCTTGGCAGCAGCGGCCTTGACGGCGACGCTCAATTGGGCATCGGCGGCGTTGAACGCGTCGACCAGGGCACGGCGTGTGTCGGTGTCGGCACCGCTGGTCTTCAACGCTGCAAGCTGATCGACACCCGCCTGGGAGATCTTCAGCAACTTCTCGTACTGCACGGCGGCCTGGGTGATGTCGGCCGGTGCAGCCACGGCGCGCAGCTGTGTGCGCACGTCGACGCAGATTGCGTTCGCCTGCTTGGTGAACTCGGCCGACGAGAGGCCCGGGGCCGAACTGCTGCACGCTGTTGCCGAGATGGCGACGATGCACGTGACGCCAAGGGCGAGGGCTCGGCGGCGGACGACGACGATGAGAGGGGTCATGACAACCAGTATGACCGCTGCCACGAACACGAGCACTGGTTCTTGACCCAGGTCGTCAGTGCGTGACCCAAGGGGCGCACAGGCCGTCGAGGTCGCGTACCTCGATCTGGTCGCGGTTGGCCCAGGTGACCCAGTTGGCTGGGTCGGGCTTGAGCTTGAACGTACGGAAACTCATGTCGGTGGTGTCGATGGCCAGAATGCGGCCCGACAGGCCTTCGCCCAGGTTCAATAGCAGCTTGATGACCTCGAGAGCCTGGATGGAGCCAACGATGCCCGGCAGCACCCCCAGCACACCGGCCTCGGCGCAGCTGGGCGCCAGTTCTGCGGGCGGCGCCTCGGGCACCATGTCGCGATAGGTGGGGCCGTTCTTCGGATCGAACACGCTGACCATGCCCTCGAAGCGGAAGATGCTGCCGTGCACCACGGGGATACCCAGCTTCACCGAGGCATCGTTGAGCAGGTAGCGGCTGGGGAAGTTGTCGGCGCCGTCAACGATGACGTCGTAACCGGTGATGATGTCGATGATGTTGCTGGCATCGAGCCGGGTGTCGTAGGTGACCACGTTGACATCGGGGTTCAACAACGTGAGGGTCTTCTTGGCGCTGTCCACCTTGCGATCGCCGATGCGCTCGAGGTTGTGCAGGATCTGGCGCTGCAGGTTCGAGGCATCGACCTCGTCCATGTCGACGATGCCAATGGTTCCCACGCCGGCAGCGGCGAGATAGAGCGCAGCGGGCGAACCGAGCCCGCCGGCGCCGAGCAGCAGCACCTTGGCGCCGAGCAGCTTGGCCTGGCCCTCGGTACCGACCTCGGGCAGGAGGAGATGACGCTGGTAGCGGTCGCGCTGCTCGGGCGTGAGCACCACGGGCTTCTTCCACTCGCGGCCTTCGTCTTTCCACTTGCCAAATCCACCGGCCATGGACACGACGTTGGTGTAGCCGAGTTCTTGCAGCGTGCGTGTTGCGAATGCCGAACGAACGCCGCCGGCGCAATAGGCGATGACGGGAACTGTCTTGTCGACGATGCGGTTCTCGATCTGGGCCTCGAGATGGCCGCGGGGGATGTGGATCACCCCGGGCAGGGCGCCCTGATCGAATTCGTCGGGCTCGCGCACGTCGAGCACGGTGACGCCACCGGCGGCGATGCGGGCTTCTGCGGTAGCGGTGTCGATCTCGGTGATCTCGGCCTTGGCCTGAGCGAGTAGGTCACGGAACGTTGGCATGCTCAAAAGACTACCAAGTTGGTCAGGATTTGCGGCCAGCCCGCAGCCGGGCGGATCAGGTACCGACGAGTTCTGTCAGCACCTCGCTGATCGAGCCGATCAGCACGGCGTCGGCATGGTGGTCCATTTTGGTCGGTTCACCGTTTACGACGATGATCCGCGCTCCCGCGGCCCTGGCACGCGGCACCATGTTGGCCACCGGGTAGACCTGTAACGACGAACCGACGGCGATCAGCAGGTCGGTCTCCTGCGCTGCCTGCATCGCCGCATGGATCACCTCCGCCACCAGCGACTGGCCGAAGCTGATCGTGTCGCTCTTGAGTACCCCGGTGACGCCCCGCTCACGGCACAGCAGACAATCGGGGTCGTCCTCCCCGGTGCGCACCCGCTCGAGGGTCTCGGTCATGGGACGCCGGTCACCGCAGGTCCAGCACACGCTGCGGTGCATGGTGCCGTGGACCTCGAGCACGAGCTCGGGGGCATGGCCGGCACGCTGGTGCAGTTCGTCGATGTTCTGGGTGACCAGACGGAGCAACTGCCCGCGGCGCTCGATCTCGACCAGGGCGCGGTGACCGGGGTTGGGCTGGGCCGCCCAGGCGGCGCTGTGCAGCCGGTTCTGCCAGGCGAACCGGCGCACCTCGACACTGTCGAGGTAGTGCTGCAGGTTGGCCGCCTTCTGCGCCTGGGGGTTCTTGGTCCACAGACCGTTCGGCCCGCGGAAGTCGGGGATACCCGAATCGGTGGAGATGCCTGCGCCGGTGAGGACCGTGACACGCCGAGCGGCGCGCAACCACGCTGCTGCGGCGGTGATGGACGATGTGTGCTCCGAGGCCACCCACACAGTGTGGCGCCTGCACACCCGTCACACTCGGTCGGTAACGACCTCTGGCTTCAATCCTGGAAACGGTCTACACTCCCCGCGGTCCGCCATGCGGTGACGGACTCTCTGGGGGGTACTCATGCGCGGCGGCGCGTCAACATCATTGGCACTCGCGATCTCGGCCTGTCTTGCAGGCTCGTTGGTCGTCACCTTCTCCTCGGTCGGCGGGGCAGGGGCATCCACCCCAGCCGGAGGCAACGCTCAGTCACTTGGCACACTTGATGCATCGAGCTGGATCAGCCGATTGACACCCCGGTACATCGTGCAGTTCAAGACCACGAAGGGACTGAACAGCACCGTCACAGACGAAACCCGCATGGGCACCGACATCATCGATGTCTGGGACAACGCCATTGACGGGTTCGTGGCGCCGCTCTCCCCAACAGCTGTGCAGCGCTTGAGGAACGACCCTGACGTGGCGAGCGTCCAGCCCGACGCCACCATCGCCACCACTGTCAACCAACTCAGCCCACCCTGGGGGCTGGACCGCATCGACCAGCGCACGCTGCCCTACAACGGCGGCTATTCCTACTGGACCTCTGGTACCGGCGTCACCGCCTACGTGGTCGACTCCGGCATCCTCAGCACGCACGACGAGTTCACCGGGGTCACCGGGCGTATCCCCCGCGGCGCATACGTCGACTTCGGGGACGATACCCAATACGACGATTGCAACGGTCATGGTACCCATGTGGCCGGCACGCTGGGCGGCACCACCTACGGCGTGGCCAAGGATGTCACCATCGTGCCGGTGAAGGTGATCGACTGCGATGGGACCAGCACCGTGGCAGCCGTCATCACGGGTCTCGAGTGGGTGATCGCCGATCACGACATCAACGGCGGTCCAGCCGTGGTCAACCTCAGCCTCGGCGGGAGCACCTCCTCCACGCTCGACGCGGCGGTCGCTGCGGTGATCGCCGATGGCATGACCGTGGTGGTCGCCGCAGGCAACGACGACACTGATGCCTGCACCGTCAGCCCGGCCCGGGTCGCCGGTGCAATCACCGTGGCGGCCTCGACCGTCACCGACACTGCAGCATCGTTCACCAACCATGGATCGTGCGTCGACATTTTCGCTCCGGGCGTCAACATTCAGTCCGCTTCCATCAGTTCTGACTCGGGAACAGCGACGCTGAGCGGCACATCGATGGCGGCGCCCCACGTCGCTGGCGTTGTTGCCCGCATGCTCGAAGCCTCCCCCACCGCCACCCCCGATGAGATCTGGACCGCCATGGACACGGCCGCCACCACCGGCGTGCTCACGGTACCCACCGGGGACCCCAACAAGCTCGTGTACCGCACCCCGCCGATCCTGCCACCCATTCCGCAATTGGCGTCGGTTCCCGGCGCACCTCGCGCTGTCGCTGTCCGCGCTGGCACCGGCACCGTCACCATCACCTGGATCGCACCGTCGAGCACGGGCGGCTCCCCCGTCTTGAGCTACAGCACCTCGTGCTCGGCCACTGGCGAGGCCACGGTCACCGATCTCGATGCAACGAGCCCCTCGGTGGTGACCGGCCTCACCTTCGGAAAGCCCTACTCATGCACCGTCTCGGCCACCAACGCATTGGGCGCAGGCCCACCGTCGGGCTTGCGGACGGTGACTCCGTTCACCACCGTCACCGAACCAGAACTGGTCAGCGTGACGCCATCGAAGCGCAAGGCCACAGCCACCTGGTTGCCACCGGTATCCGACGGCGGGGCACCGATCCGGGGGTACGTGGTCTCGTGCACCGACGGCCTCATCACCAAGACCCGCAACGCCGTTGCCACGAGCACCACGGCCATCGTCTCGGGCCTCACCAACGGCACCGAGTACTCCTGCACCGTCACTGCCAAGAACCTCGCTGGTCCCGGCGCCTCGTCCGACCCGGGTCTGGTGACGCCACGCACCGTCCCGAGCTCCCCGCTGAGCGTCGTCGCCACACCCACCAGCAGTGGCGCCAGCATCGCCTTCGACACACCCGCCAGTGATGGCGGATCGGACATCACCGGGTACACCGCCGTCTGCAGGTCAACGGCGGTAGGGGCAATCACGCCACTTTCCGCAAGCGGCGCCAGTTCGCCTATCGCCGTCTCTGGCATGTCGCCACTGAAGCGCTATTCGTGCAAGGTGCTGGCCACCAATGGCGCCGGCGACAGCCGCCTGTCGTCGGGCAAGACTGTCACCCCCACGATCTGACGTTCGGTCGCAGCCCCGCCCCGCTGATTTCCCGATCAGCGGGGCTGCAACACACAGTGCGCATGGCTTCCCCCATTGTTTCGGACCGTTCTCCTGGGGGTTCGCATGCTGCCCACATCTTTTGGCCAGACGCTCATTGTGGTGCCCTGGCACGACCCGGTCGTGGAGGCCGTTGGCTATGACGCCCGGAGTCCGTACGTGGAACTGTTCTGGCTGGGCATTCTCGGCCCGACAGCCACATGGGTGCTGCGTCGCCTCGTCACCGGGTTCGATGCCTACCCCGACGGCTACGAGCTCGACCTCGGCGAAACGGCGAACGCTCTCGGCCTGTCGTTGACCGCTGGGACGCACAGCCCATTTGGTCGGGCGATGAACCGCTGCATCATGTTCGGCATGATGCACCAGATCGCGGGCGGGGTGGCCGTGCGCCGCCAACTACCGCCGCTGTCGGTACGGCACCTGCACAAGCTCCCGGCGCACCTGCAAGCTGCGCACACCGAATGGGCCGACCGACGTATCCGGCTGGAAACAACCGGGAGCGACCACGGCTTCGAACGGGCGCTTGCCCTGGCCCAGACGATGCTGCGCACCGGCGATGAACATCACCAGCTGGAACGCCAACTGCTGTCGTTGGGCGTCGCCCCGCGCATGGCCGTGGAGGCCGCCCGGAGGTGCGCAGCCGATGAGTCCCCGAACGCGGAGCGCCACGAGCCATAGGGCCGGGTTCGGTGCAGTCAGCTGCCGAGCAACGGCGCCACCACTGCCGACAGGAACGGCGTCAGCAGGGCGGACGCAGCCGTGGTGATGTGGCTGTTGTCGCGGTACACGAGCAGATTGCCGATGACCACCGGACACTGCGTCGGCGTGCACAGCCAATCGCTGGTGGCTGCGAAGTTGGCGTTGTGGGCCTTGGCCACGGCAACCTCGACGGCGATGCGGTTGGGTTTCACTGCCACGGACCGCTGGTTCATGCACGGGGCCACATTGCCCAGGTGCGAGGCCACACACGAGGGCACATCGCTGAGCGGCGTCGGCGAGTCGCCGAGCACCAGCACCTTGCGGGCCAGCGGGCGAATGACCGTCATCGTGCGGTCGAGCCCCTCGCTCCACACCTGATCGGGATCGCGGCCAATAGATGCACCGGCCGCCTTGTAGCGGTAGGCAGACAGGATGATGAGGTCGGGCTTCAGCTCCGCCAGACGCGCTGCCACCGAGGCACGCCACGGTCCACACTCGCTGTTGCGGGTCTGGTCCGACACCGGGATGTCGGCCGTGGGACACCCCTTCTTGGTGAGCACGACGAGTCGCCAACCGTTCTTGTTCGAAATCGCCTCGAGGGCCGGGAACCACTGCGCTGCATGGGAATCACCGAAGAGCACGATGGTGGTGGCCGACTGGGGGTTGCCGTACACACACGACTTGAGCGTGGTGACACCGACATCGAGGATGCAGCCGTTGTTGTAGATGGACGGCTTGTCGTTGCGCGCCGCGCTGAGGCTGGGCTGTAAATTCGACGGCACCTTCCGGGTGAGCACTCCCTGCTGCAGCGTGTCGGCGTTCGCCGCGATCAGCGCCTGAACCGCAGCATCGGACACAGCGGAGGCGGGAGATGACGTGGTGGTCGCCGGGGCGGTCACCGCTGTACCGGCCGTGGCGGTCGCGCTGGTCGCCGTGCTCGTGGTGGCACCAACGGCATCTGTCGGGTTGGTGGGCGCCATCGTGCCGTCGGGCACGATCACCACCGGTGCCGTTGCAACGCCGGTACCCCCGATCGACGGTTTGAAGGTGAGCGTCAGTGCGGCCACCCCCGCTGCGGTTACGCCCAGCGCGGCACCCAGCAACAGGCCGCGCCTGGCGAACGAGCCGAGCCAAACCGAACGGCGCACCGGGTTCTCGACGATGCGGTAGGAGATGTCGGCCATCAGCACCGCACCCACCAGGATCAGCGCCCGCTGCCATGCCGACAGCGCGCCGAACCTGGCGGCGACGAGCACCAATGCCGGCCAATGCCACAGGTAGATCGCATACGAACGCTGCCCGATCCACTGCAGTGGACGCATCGCTAACAGCTTCGCCGGCCCCACCGCAGCAGCTCCGCCACCGGCGCCGACCACCACAACAGTCGCCAGCACAGGGAGCAGTGCCGCTGTGCCCGGGAACCGTGTGCGATCGTCGAAGACGAGCGTGACGGCCACCACGGCGACCAGGCCGGCCCATGCGGCAACAGCCCGAACGACGTGCGGCACCTTCAACAAGGCTCCGCCGAGCAGCGCCAGCGCTGCGCCACTGAGAAGTTCCCACGCACGGGTGGGCAGCGAATAGAACGCCCACGGTTGCTGACGGGGCGTCATCCAGACACACGCGATCAACGACACGGCCCAGAGCACTGCGATCGTTGTCAATGCAACTCGACGGATACGTCGGCGCACCCCGGTGACCACGAGGAGCACGAACGGCCAGACGATGTAGAACTGCTCTTCCAACGCCAGCGACCAGAAGTGCAACAACGGTGACGGGGCGAGTTGCGAGGCGAGGTAGTCGCTCTGTCGATGGGCGAACGCGATGTTCACCATGAACGCGCTGGCGGCGAGGGCATCGTGGGCGAGGTCCCCCTGTGCCAACGGGTCGAGCATGAACCGCGCCGCAACGAGCGTGGCGAGCATCACCAGGCACGAGGCGGGCAGCAGGCGTCTGGCTCGACGCGCCCAGAAGCGCGGCAACGACGCCGCACCGTGCACCAACAGGTCCTTCATCAGCAACGAGGTGATGAGGAACCCGGAGAGCACGAAGAACACATCGACACCCACGTATCCACCGTGGAACGGCCCGAGCTTGGCGTGGTAGAGCAGGACGGCCAGCACGGCGATGGCGCGCAGGCCCTCGATATCGGCACGAAAACCGTGGGGCATCTCGCCGGCAAGCTCGGCGGCGCTGCCGCCGGCGCTGAACCCCGACGGTGCGTGACGGGCACCCAAGTCGGTCTCTCCGTGCGCCCACTGTGGCTTCTTCGCCCACCAGTAGGCCAGCGCGATCACCAGGACAACGATGGCAACGCTATTGAACACCGTCACCGGTCCTTGTCTGACGTCTCATACACCTGGCCCCATGTTGCACCATCGGCGGCACACCGCACCCGCGGCAGTTCAGCGCACGGGCGCGAAGTTGGTGACCAGGTCGATCATCAACCGGGTGCCGTAGCCGGTGGCACCCTTGGCCAGCCAGGCATCGTCGCTGTCTGCCTTCATCGTGCCGGCCATGTCGATGTGCGCCCAGGGGACACCGGCGGTGAACTCGTCGAGGAACAACGATGCGGTGATGGTGCCCGCATACGGGCCACCGATGTTGCGCATGTCGGCCACGTTGCTGTCGAGCAGCTTGCGGTACTCACGGGCCAACGGCAACTGCCACGTGGCTTCGTCGGTGCGGGCGCCGGCGGCGCGCACCTGATCGACCCATGCCTGATTGTTGCCGAGCACGGCGGCCATCTTCTCGCCGAGTGCGGCGACGGCGGCACCCGTGAGCGTGGCGATGTCGACGATGGCGTCCGGCTTGGACTCGGCTGCCAGCGACAGGCCATCGGCCAGGATGAGACGACCCTCGGCGTCGGTGTTGTGGATCTCGACCGTCTTGCCGTTGCGCATGGTCAGCACATCGCCCAGTTTCAGCGCACTGCCCGAGGGCATGTTGTCGGTGCACATCAGGTACCCGGTGACGGCGACCCTGCACTTGAGCGCCTTGAGCGTAGACATGGTGGCCAACACGGCCGCGGCACCGCTCATGTCCATCTTCATCACGACGTGAAAGGCGTCGCTGGGCTTCAGGCTGATGCCACCCGAGTCGTACGTGACGCCCTTGCCGACCAGCACCACGTGCCCGGTGGGTTTTTTGGGTGTGTAGGTGAGACGGACCATCCGCGGTGGCTCGACGCTGCCGGCGTTGACACCGACGATGCCTCCGCAGCCCATTGCCTTGAGCTGATCGCGGTTGAACACCTCGACATCGAGACCGGCGGTCGCGGCCATGGCCACGGCCCTGTCGGCCAGCATGCGTGCGGTCAAATAGGCAGGCGGTGTGTTGGCGAGTTCTCGGGCGAGACAGGCGGCATCGGCGATCACACCACCACGGTCGGCGCCGGTGCGTGCCGCATCGGTACGTGCCTGGCCCACGATCAGGGCAAGAACGGCAGCAGGCGAGCCGGTCTTGTCGTTCTTCAGGCCGACATATCGATAGTTGGCCAGGGCAACGCCCTCGACCACCGCCTGCGCAGCGGCGCGGGCATCGACACCATCCACATCGGCCAGCCACGTGGCCAGGTTGGCGCGCCTGCCAGCCGCACGCGCGAACGCCGCTGCTGCGTTGCGCAGCACCGAAACGGTGAGCTCGCCAGACTTGCCGATGCCAACCGCGATGTGGGTCGGCCCAGTGGCCGAGGGGATCACCAGCGTCTGGCCGGCCTTGCCCTCGAACCCGTTGGCGGCCAGAGCTGCGCGGCTCATCCCGAGCGAGCGGGGGACCACGCCCTCTGCCGCGACCGGCACACCGATGGCGTCGGCGTTACGAGGCGCAGAACGGACAATGTCGAGGATGAGACCCACGTTGACTCCTTGTCAGTCAATTGTTGGCAAGCACTTCTTGGCAAGCACTTCTTGGCAATCACTTGATATGTCGCCGGGCGCGATCGCCGCGAGCAACCCCGCAAGGATAGACGGGAGGGGATTCATACCGACCTCTTACTGCGCAGCGACGACACGATTGGTTGAGTGCGCAATGATGTGCGAACCGTTTTCCTGAGCGGCCGTAGGAGATGTCATGTCAAAGCGTTGGGTCAAAGTCGTCATCGGAGTTGTGCTCGGTGTCGTGCTCGCCGCCATATTGCTATGGTCGTTCGCCCAGGCTGGGGCCTGGGTGTACATCCACTGGATCAAGGACGACGCACCCAAGGTGCTGGGGAACGACGATGCCCTCTGCGGCGCCCCGGCTGCCACCACCCCCACGGGGGCGACGACGCCGACCCCGGCAACGGGCGCCATTGCGAACGGCAACACGTGGACCGTGGCTGCCGGCTCGCAGGTGGGCTACCGCGTGGTCGAGGTGTTGCTCGGACAGGACACCGAGGGCGTGGGCCGCACCAGCACGATCACCGGATCGTTGACCCTCGAGGGCGCCATGGTCTCCCAGGCCACCTTTGTCGTCGACATGAACTCACTGGTGTCCGACGATGCGCGTCGCGACAGCAAGTTCTCCGGCCAGATCATGGAGGCCGCAACGTTCCCCACCTCTACGTTCACCCTCACGCAGCCGATCGACCTCGGCTCGGTGCCCGCCGAATGTCAGGAGATCACCGCCAGCGCCACGGGCACCATGGAACTACATGGCGTCACCAATCCGGTCACCTTCGATGTCACCGCCAAACGATCGGGTGGCGTCATTGCCATCAGCGGATCCTTCGACATCGCATTTGCCGACTACGGCATCGCCAATCCATCGAATGCCGCCGTCACCACGCAGGACCATGGTCTGATCGAGTTCGCACTGGCTTTCGCGCAGGGCTGACGGCGCCAACCACTACAGGCCGGCGAGCTGGTAGCTGGTCATCGACAGCGACCCCATGGCGTAGCCACCAATGAGCAGCTCGGCGGGACGCTCGGCCGCGACGGCGAGTCCGGCCAGGTAGAGCAGCGGCAGGAAGTGGTCGGGTGACGGCACCGCGAGGTGGAAATGGCGGTGCCCGGCGAGTGAGGCGATGTCGCCGGGACGTTCGGTCATGATCTCCCGAGCGGCTTCATCGAACTCCAGTGCCCAATCGAACCCACCCTCGGGGTTCGACCACTGGATGCGCTGCAGGTTGTGCACCACATTGCCGCTACCGACGATGAGCACGCCGCGCTCGCGCAACGGCGCCAGCGCTGCGCCCAGCTGCACGTGCTCGTCGAAGGACTTGTTGGCGTCGATCGACAACTGCACCACCGGGATATCAGCATTCGGGAACATGTGCGCCAACACCGACCACGTGCCGTGATCGAGTCCCCAGCTGTCGGTGTCCTGGCCGACCCACGTCGGCTTGGCGAGCTCGGCCACCTCGGCAGCGAGACCGGGATCGCCCGGAGCCGGGTAGCGGACGGCGAACAGCTCGTCGGGGAAGCCAAAGAAGTCGTGAATGGTGCGCGGCTGCGCCATTGCGGTGACCGCAGTGGCGTTGATGTACCAGTGCGCCGAAATCGCGAGGATCGCCCGCGGCCGGGGCACCGACCGGCCGAACTCGTTCCATGCCTGCGTGTACCGATTTTGCTCGAGCGTGTTCATCGGGCTGCCATGCCCCACGAACACTGCCGGCATGGTGTCGGCGCCCGGCGTGACGTTGGCGGCGGTGACCGCGTCGTTGACGGCTGACATGTCGAGATCATACCGGAAATAGGTGAAACATCAACTACTTGACAGGTATGGTGGCCGGCATGGCAGCGACGAAATGGCTGAGCAATGCACAGCGCGAGGCATGGCGCAACGTGTCGTTGATGAACCTGCAGTTGGTCGCGCTGCTCGGCAGCGAGCTCGCGGCCGACGGGTTGTCGTATCAGGATTACCTGGTCCTTGCCGACCTGAGTGATCGCCCCGATGGCCGGGCACGACTCAACGAGCTCGCCCGCCAACTCGGTTGGGAGAAGAGCCGGGTCTCGCACCATGTCACGCGCATGGAACAACGCGGCCTGGTCGCTCGGGTCAAGTGCCCCACCGACCAACGCGGCTGGTTCGTCACGCTCACCGATGTCGGTCGGGGCGCGATCGAAGCCGCTGCCCCAGCGCACGTCGCGGTGGTCCGCCGCAATTTCATCGATCTCCTGACACGCGAGCAACTCGGCACGCTCAACACGATCGCGCGCACCGTGTTGGACCACCTCTCCAGCCACCAGCCCGCCGGCTAAGGACCCGTCGAGCACGACAGCGGGCACCGCCTGACCCCCACGGACGCAAAGCCCGCGCGTGCCACCCGCCGTACCGAATGCCGCACTGATACAATCGGTTCCATGCGTCCCTACCTCCCCCGCACACTCGTTCTCGGCATTGCCCTCGGCTCGTTCGCCATCGGAGGTTGCAGCTCTGATGCCACGACCAGCCCGGCCACCAGCCCGGCCACCGCGGCCAGCGTTGCGGTCGACCAACCTGCCACCACCAACGCCCCGGCCGTCCCCGCCACGGTGGCCAACGGCGCTGCCACCATCACGGTCACCGTCGGCACCGACGATTTCGACACCTCCGGCGGCACACGCGTGGTCAGCGTGCCCAAGGGCACCGTGGTTTCCATCGCCCTGACCGACGCCGCCGCCGATCAGGAATACCATCTGCACGGCTACGACGTGGAAGCCTCGGCCAAGAAGGGCGAGACGGCAACCATCTCGTTCACGGCCAACACGACCGGCCAGTTCGATCTCGAGAGCCACAGCACCGAGGGGACGCTGCTGGTCCTGGTGGTCATCTGACCGGCGGGGACCCATCGGGTGCCGTCGGCTGCGGCGCCGCCACCTGATTGCGTTCCCACGCCGCGGACAGCGCTGCGTACTTGCCGCCGAGGGCCACGAGTTCGTCATGTGAGCCCAGTTCGAGCAGGCCGCCGTGATCGACCACTGCGATGCGGTCCGCTCGCCGGACCGTGGACAGCCGGTGGGCAACCACGATGACGGTGCGATCGAGCATCAACGACTCGAGCGCGTGCTCAACCTCGGCCTCGGTACCGGGGTCCAGGTTGGATGTCGCTTCGTCAAGGACCAGCACGGCCGGGTCCACCAACGCGGCGCGGGCCAGCGCAACGAGTTGGCGCTCGCCGGCAGACAACCGCGAGCCGCGTTCGCGTACCTCGGTGTCGAGGCCCTCGGGGAAGGCCAGAAAGTGATCGAGCACCCCGATGCTGGCGAGTGCGGCAGCGATCTCGTCATCACTGGCGGAGGGCCGGGCGATGGCGAGGTTGTCGCGGATGGTGCCGCTGAACAGGAACCCCTCCTGCGGGACAACGACCACACGCTGACGCAACGAACGCAGTGTTGCGTCGCGCAGATCGATGCCGGCGAAGGCCACGGTTCCGGTGGTCGGGTCGTAGAGCCGCGCCATCAGCTTGGCCAGGGTGCTCTTGCCGGCGCCCGTGGGGCCCACCAATGCCAGTCGCTCCCCGATCCCGACCGTGATCGAGACATCGTGCAGCACCGATCGGCCGGGCACGTATTCGAACCCGACAGCGTGGACCTCGACCTCGCCTACCTCGGGCAGATCGACGGCGCCAGCGATCTCGCCGACCTCGGGGGCGGTATCGAGAATGCCGTACAGCTTCTGCAGCGAGGCGCCCGCCGACTGCACGGTGTTGTAGAGCTGCGAGAGTTGTTGCACCGGGTCGAACAGGCTGCCGAGCAGCAACACGAAGGCGGTGACCACGCCGACGCTGACGGAACCGCGGTGCACCAGGTAGCCACCGACACCGACCATCGAGGCGGTGGCGAGAATACCGCAGAACTCGACCAGACCGAAGTACCACATCGACACCTTGATGCTGTCCATGTGGCTGGCGAAGAGCGCCTGATTCGACTCCTGAAAGCGCCGCGCCTGCTCGTCCTCGCGGGCGAATGCCTGGATGACGCGCACGCCGCTGATGCCCTCCTGCAGTGCGCTGAGGTTGTTGCCGATGCACTCTCGAACGGTGAGGTACACACGGTTGGAGTCGCGCTGGAAGCGAACGGATGCCACCACGATGACCGGGAACACCACCATCGCCAGCAAGGTGAGCTCCCAGCTCAGCGTGAACAACAGCGCCAGCGACATCACCACCAGCAGGCCGGCCGACACGAACTGCAACAGGCCCCATTGGATGAGCTCGCCCATCGACTCGATGTCTGCCGTCATGCGCGACACCAGCACGCCGGTCTTTTCCCGATCGAAGAACGACAGGCCCTGGCGCTGCAGATGATCGAAGACACGCACCCGAAGGTCGCGCAGGAACCCCTCGCCGGCACGGTTGATGTACACGAACTGCAACCGGGCGATGAAGTACGCCGCGATCGTGGTGACGACGTAGGCGGCAACGGCCATGTTGAGGGCATGCCCGTTCTTTTTGACCAGGCCCTCATCAATGCCGTACTTCACGATGACCGGTCCGGCCAGGCTGGTGGCGGTCCAGAAGGTGACCAGCACCAGTGCTGCCTGGGTGGTGCGCCGGTACGGGCGTGCGAACTGCCACGAACGACGGATCACCTTCTTGGCTGTCTCACGATCGAGCTTGTCGTCGTCGGTCACTGCGGTCATCGACCACATGGTCACCCACCTCCGATCGGCTCGGGGATCGATGAGTCGCTGCCCGGCTGGTCGATCAGCGTTGCGTCGGCGTCGGCCTCGACGTCGACGTCGACGACCGCTTCGAGCTCGGCGAACGAGGCCAGCACCTCGCGGTAACGGGCATTGCCGGTCAGGAGTTCGTCGTGCGTGCCCTGGGCTGCTACCCGGCCGCCATCGAGCAGCAGCACCGTGTCGGCCAGCGCAATCGTGCCGGGACGGTGGGCGATGACGATGGTGGTGCGGTTGCGCATCACGGTGGCCATTGCCTCACGGATCTCGTGTTCCTTCGACGGATCGACCGCCGAGGTGGCGTCATCAAGGATGAGCACGCGCGGGTCGGCCAGAATGGCCCGGGCGATGGCAATGCGTTGTCGTTGCCCACCGCTGAGGGAGTACCCCCGCTCGCCCAGCAGGGTGGCGTACCCATCAGGGAGGTGCTCGATGAACTCATCGGCACCGGCCAGTCGGGCTGCTGACACGATGCGCTCCTGGGCCGCGTCGGGGAACGAGAACGCAATGTTGGCCGCAACGGTGTCGTGAAACAGCAGCGTGTCCTCGAACACCACGCCCACGGCGTGACGCAGGTCGTTCAGGGACAGACTGCGCAGGTCGCACCCATCGATCTCGATCGCGCCTGACTGCACGTCGTAGAAGCGCAGCATCAGCCGGGTGATCGTAGATTTGCCACTGCCGGTGCTGCCGACGATGGCCACAGAGGTGCCTGCCGGGATGGACACGTCGAAACCGTCGAGCACCGGTCGTTCGGGGTCGTAGCCGAAGCGCACGTCGCGCAGCACGAGTGCGCCCAGCGGGCCTTCCACCGGCAAGGCCAGCGGGCGCAGCGGATCGGTGACGGTGGACTCGGTCGACAGCACCTGTTGCACGCGCTGCAGCGCCACGGCGGCGCGCTGGCCGGTGGCCAGGGTCATGCCGATGTTTCGCATGGGCCAGATGAGCAGCATGACACTGGAGTTGAACTCGACGAGCTGGCCGATGGTCATGTCACCGTTCAACACCCGGGGGCCACCAACGGCGAGCACGCCGATCAGGCCGAGCGAGGGGAGAATGTCGATCGCTGGCAGGAAGCGGCTGCGGATCTTGGCGGCCTCGAGCGACACGGAGCGGATCTGATCGGCCTCGCTCAACAGCTTGCGGGCCTGCACGCCCTCGGCGCCGAAGCCCTTCACCACGCGCACACCCGAGATGGACTCCTCGACCACGGTGGCCAGTGCGGCCTGGCGGTTCTGCACGGCCATGACGGCGGGGTGGATCTTGCTGCTGAAGCGCCGTGCCGACAGGTTCACCAACGGCAGCGGCGCCAACGCGATCAGGGCCAGCAACGGGTCGCTGGTGAGCAGCAGGACCAGGATGGCGACCACCTGGAACAGGTTGCTGATGGTGAGCGGGATCATCACCACGAACGACTGCAGTTGCTGCAGATCGCTGGAGGCGCGGCTCATCAGCTGGCCGGTCTGGGCGCGGTCGTGATAGCCGACGTTCAGTCGGATGATGTGGTTGAACAGGCGCTCGCGCAGGCGGGACTCGGTGATACGACTCTCGCGGAAGGCGAGCCAGCGCCGCCATGCCGTGAAGATCCCGGCAATCACGCCGACGACGCCGATGATGAACGACCACTTCAGCAACGACTCGTTACCGGCGATACCGCGGTCGATGCCGTTACGGATGAGCCGGGGGATCGACACCTTTGCCGCCGCCCAGCACATGCCCACGACCACCCCGGCGATCAGGCCCCGTTGTTGCTGTGCGAGCAGATCGGTGAGCAGACGCCACGGTGTGCGCTCGGGCGCAGGCTGCACCTGCGCCGGTTCGACCACCTCTCCCACACGTTCCCCTGTTCGCTGATACCGGCGGCCATGGTAGCCGTTGACCCCTGCGCCACCGGCCTCGAAACGCCACGCCGCAGATGGTCTAGCCTGCCGCCGTGAACGTATTTGCGTGGATCGTCATCGGAGCCCTTGCGGGCGTGCTTGCACGCTGGATCGTGAAGGACCAGCGCAGCGGATGCCTGTACACCGTCGTCGTGGGCATCCTCGGCGCGTTGATCGGTGGCTGGTTGATGAACGCGAGCGGCCACAACGGCGTGAACGAGTTCGATCTCCGCTCCATCTTCGTGGCCGCCATCGGCGCAGTGCTGCTGCTGCTCGTCCTGCAGGCCGTCGGGGGCAGACGTCGATGACGTCCCCATCGCGCCTCGCCTCCACCACCGTCGTCACCACGACCTTCATCAAAGGACACCGCCATGACTGAGATCTCCGTCAGCCGCATCGTCAAGGCCTCCCCCGATCGGGTGTGGAGCCTGATCACCGACATCACGCGCATGGGCGATTGGTCGCCGGAGACGACGTCGTGCTCGTGGGTCAAGGGCGCCACTGGTCCGGCCGTTGGGGCGCGCTTCAAGGGGAACAACCAGAACGCCAACAAGAAGTGGAGCACGATCTGCACGGTCACGACGCTCGACCAGCCGAAGGTGTTTGCCTTCGAGGTGGATGTTGCGCTGATCAAGATCGCCCGTTGGACCTACACCATCGAACCCGGCCTCGATGACCCCAACTCCTGCGTCGTCACCGAGACCTGGACCGATCGCCGGGGCCGCCTGGTGACCAAGTTGGGCAAGCCGCTGAGCGGCGTGGACGACCGACTCGAGCACAACCGGGCCGGTATGGTCACCACGCTCGAGAACCTCGCCGCTGGGGCCGAGCAGGGCTGAGCGCTCCGCGTTCTGGTGGCTCCTCGTCACCGATTACCGTTGTGGCATGACAGCGCTCGAAGACCGCCCTGAGATCAGCCCGTTCCTGCTCGGCGAGTTCGCTCCCGTCACTGACGAACTCGATGTTGCCGACCTGCGCGTCACCGGGCAGATCCCGGCTGCGCTCAACGGCGTGTACATGCGCAACGGGGCCAACCCGCAGTTTGCGCCGCTCGGCCGCTACCACTGGTTCGACGGCGATGGCATGGTGCATGCGGTGTACCTCGACGGCGGCCGGGCCCGGTACAGGAACCGCTGGGTCACCACACCGGGCCTCGCCCACGAGCGCGCCGTCGGGCATTCGCTGTTCGGGGGCATCCTCAACTTCACGTTCCCACCCGAGGAACTGATGGCCGAGTGCGGCATCTTCAAAAACGCCGCCAACACCAACATCGTCGCCCATGCCGGCAGGTATCTGGCGCTGTGGGAGGGCGGCTTCCCCACCGAGATCACCCGCGACCTCGACACGCGTGGCCTCTCCGACTTCGGCGGCAAGCTGGCCGGGGCGATGACCGCCCACCCGAAGTGGTGCCCCGAAACGGGCGAGTTGATCTTCTTCGGCTACGACCCCGTGGCCGGCCCGCCGTTCCTGCGTCATCACGTGGCCGACCGCTCCGGCGTGCTGACACACTCCACCGAGATCGAGCTACCGCGCGGGGTGATGATGCACGACTTCCTCACCACACGCAACTACAGCATCTTCTTCGATCTGCCGGCAGTGGTCGCAGCCACGATGGAGGGCGAGTCGATGTGGCAGCCGAAATTCGGCGCACGCATCGGCGTACTCCCCCGCCATGGAACCAACGCCGACGTGCGTTGGTTCGAGATCGACCCATGCTTCGTGTTCCACTTCCTGAACGCATGGGAGCAGGGCGACCAGATCGTGGCGTACGGCTGCCGCATGCCCAGCATCGATCTCGACTTCGAGGCGGGCGAGGACGGCATCGCTGGTATGGCGGCCATGGACGGCGTCGGTCTGACCCGCTGGACCATCGATCTGGCTGCGGGCACCGTACGCGAGGAGTTGGTGCATGACCTGCGCAGCGACTTCCCCCGTCTGCACGACGGCCTGCTCGGCTTGCCGCACCGCTACGGCTATGCATCGGCAACCCTCGACGGCCCGATGACCATCGGGTTCAACGGCATCGTGCGTTACGACCTGCAGACCGGCAGCGACCTCACCTACGCGTTCGGCGACGGTACCAGCATCGGCGAGGCGGTGTTTGCCGCCGACCCCGACGGCTCGGCCGAGAACGACGGCTGGTTGATGGTGTACGCCACAGACAAGGCCACGCTCGAGACCGACTTCTGCATCCTCGATGCCCGCGACATGGCCGCTGGTCCGGTTGCCCGCGTGCACCTGCCGCGCCGCGTTCCGGCCGGATTCCATGGCAACTGGATGCCCGCCACCTGACCTGCTGATCCAGCCGCGTTCACCGGTGCCTGCACGCCAGTGGAGCCGGAACGAAGCCGACCTCCTAACATCTCGCACATGCCCCAGATCTCCGCTGAACAGGTTCGCAACGATGTCAACGAATGGCTCGACGGCGCATGGGACCCGTCGATCACGGTCTCTGAGTGGTGGCAGCGCCTGGCCGCAAGCGGCTACGCGTCGCCCATGCTGCCCGCTTCGATGGGCGGCAAGGGCTACACGCGCGACCTCGCGATGGCCGTCAGCACCGCCATGGGCGATCGCGGGGTCGTGGGGCCACCGATGGGGCTCGGGCTCATGCTCGCAGCTCCCACCATTGCGGTGCATGGCTCGCCCGAGCAGCAGGCCACCTACATCCCGCGCATCCTCGACGGCACCGATGCCTGGTGCCAGCTGTTCAGCGAGCCGGGTGCCGGCTCGGACCTGGCCGGCCTCGGCACCAAGGCCGAACTCGACGGCGACGAATACGTGATCACCGGCCAGAAGGTGTGGACCAGCGGCGGCCAACACGCCGACTGGGGCATGTTGCTGGCACGCACCAACGTCGATGCACCCAAGCATCAGGGCATCTCCTACTTCGCGTTCCACATGCATCAGCCAGGCGTCGAGGTACGACCACTGCGCGAGATGACCGGCCGGGCCATGTTCAACGAGGTGTTCATCGATGAAGCCCGGGTGCCCGTCGCCAACGTGCTCGGCGGTCTCAACAACGGCTGGGCCGTGGCCAACACCACACTGATGGTCGAGCGCGCCAGCATCGGCAGCGGCGGCGGTGGCGGCGGTCTGGGCATCGCCCTGCCCGGCACGATCGCCGGCCACATGGACCGACCCGTGGGCGACTTCGTTGCATCACGCACCGGCAGCTCGGCGGGCGCCGTTGGCGGCAACACCGTCACCATGCTCACGGCCCTTGCCCGCAAGGTGGGTTGCATCGATGACGCCACGGTGCGCCAGGGCCTGGCCGAACTGCACACGCTCACCGAGCTGAACAAGCTCAACGTGATGCGCTCCCGCAGCGGACAGGGCAGCACCGGGGTCGAGGGCAACCTGGCCAAGCTCTTGCTCACGCACAGCCTGCGCCGCGCCCGCGAGATCGGCAACCACATCATCGGCGCACAGGGCATGTTGTGGGGCGCCGACTCGTTGTCGCACGGCGCCGTGCAGGAGCTCACCGTGTTCTCGCCGGGGCCCGCCATCTACGGCGGCACCGATCAGATCCAGCGCAACATCGCTGCCGAGCGCGGCCTGGGCCTGCCCAAAGAGCCCGGCGATTTCCGCACCACCCCCTACCGCGATCTACCCAAGAACGGCTGAGCAAGCTCAGGCGTACGGGCGCAGCAGTTCGCTGATGCGTTCCTTGGGGCGACCGATCAGCGCCGCTGTGGGCGTGACCACCACTGGCCGCTGCAGCAACGCCTTGTGCTTCACCAGCACGGCGATGACCTGATCGGCGGTAGCCACATCGGCATCGGTCAGGCCCAGCTTGGCGAAGTTGGCGTCACGACGCACCAGATCAGTGACCGGGTCCTGCAACTTGGCGATGATCTCTGCCAGCGTTGCTGCATCGGGCGGGGTCTTGAGGTACACCACGATGGTGGCGGGTACGCCCAACTCTTCTGCAATGCGCACGGCATTGACCGAGGAGTTTCAATTCGGGTTGTGATAGATGGTGATCTGCGCCATCCGGCAAGGTTACTGCAGCGCCGCGATGCGGAAGCCGAACGTGCGTCTCAGCGGCCCCTCATGGGCCCCAGGGACGCAAGTTCGCCGCTGGCGGCTACGGTATGCAACAAGACGGAGGATGAGCATGGGCGTTCTGCAGAGGTTCTACGCGATGCTCAGCCGCGGCGAACCCGCTGATCCTGATGAGTTGGTGGAGGTTGCGCTCGTGCGCATCGCCAGCGGACCGATGACCGTCGCCAGGCTCTGTTCCGAGGGCTTTCACGCCGTCGGCAACGAAACGTTCAATATCGTCACCAACGTGTGTAGCGACTACCGCATCCTCGTGCCACGCCGCGAGGCCGACGGCGCCTCGGCGCTACTGCAGAGCTTCGCGTAGCACTGCCCACCACTGCGCACTGCGACACCCCCTCGCTACTGTCGCACTCACGGCTTCCCCCGACTGAATCAACCCACTTCTGTAGGGGTTTGCCATGCACGTTTCTGCCCACGGTCGCGTCCCACGCGCCCGCATCGATCCCATCCTGACTGCTCAGCAGGCCCTCGCCGTGTTCGGCCTCGCAATGAGCTACCCACTTGTTCCTGAGACACTGGTGTTGTTCCTCGACTCCGGGCGATGTGGCCACGAGCTCGTGTCGGTCAGCGGCACCGACGACCCCTTCCACGTGGTGGATGTCGCCGAAACCATGGCACTGTCCGCCTGCGCCAGCACCGATATCGCTGGTCTGGTCATCGCCACCGTTCGCCCCGGCGACGGCGGCGGCCTGCTGCCCGGCGACGACCAGCTGTGGTTCGAGGCCGCCGATGTGGTCGAGGAGTTCGGTCTGACCTTGATCGACTGGCTGGTCATCGGGTCGGGTTGCGCACAGAGCCCCCGCCAGGTGCTCGGCATCCCGTCACGATGGACCGAGTGAGCAGTCCGCCCTCGAAGGCTCCCCCTGTGCAATGCCCGGCAGAGCCGATCAATTCGATCGCCCATCACTGTCGACGATGCAGCCCCTGCACCAAAGAACCTAGACTCGTGCCACTGGAATTTCGGCGACTAAGGGGCCACCATCACCACGATCATCTCCTTGCGAGGCGGCATCGGCGAGCACAACACAAGCGCCGGGATCGCTCGCCGGACCTCGTCGTGAGTGATCATTCCAGCGGCGCAAGCCGGGGCTGGCTCGGAGCACCCGCTGCAGTGCTCGCTGCGGTAGCGCCCACGCTGCGCCGTCGCCGCGGCGATGTGGTGGTGACGATGGCGGTACTGATCGCCGGTGTCACACTGAGCACAGCGGTTCCGAAGTTCGTCAAGGCATTACTCCACCATCACCCCACGGCACCGACGATCGTGGGGTTCTTGGTCGTGCTCGCCCTCGATCCATTCGTCAACTATGCCGGGCACCTTCGCGCCGCACACCTGGCGCTACGGGTGGGATTCGAATTTCGGTGCCAGGCGTTCGCCGACGTGATGGCCTCATCGCCCGCCGCCGTCGACTCCTCAACGCGCACGACAGCGATCGCCAACGTCGTCACCGATGTCGACCGCGTCGAGCACGGCGTCGAAGCCCTGGTTGCCTGGTTGGCGCCGGGCGCGCTGCGAGTGGTCATCGCCCTCGCCTTCCTCAGCAATTTCAGCGCGACAGCAGCGCTGCTCATGGCGGCCGCCATTCCGCTGTTCCTCACCGTCGAGGCGCGTTTGTCGGGCCGACTGGTCGCCGCCGACGCATCGCGGCAGGAGGTCGCCGACGGCGTTGCCGCCACGGTGGACGAGTCTCTCGTCGCGCTACCGAGCGGGCGCGGCCTTGGCCTGCTGCCATGGTTCGGCCGCCGCTTGACCGTTGGAGCCCACCACCTCGATGAGGTCTCACTCGAGCGGCACCGCCTCGAATCCCAACTGCACCTCGGCACGAGGATCGTGGCGCTGCTGGGGCTCGCCGGCGTCACGGCGCTCGGCGCCTGGCAACACGATGGCGTCACCGACCTCGTACCAGCGCTGCTGTACGTCGAGCTCGCCATCGTCGGACTCGAGTCGCTTCCTGCTGCGCTGCGCGCGCTGCAGCAAGCGGAAGCGAGCATCGGGCGCCTGGGCGGCACGTTCGCTGAATCGGTGCTCGACGCATCGGTGACCCGGCACGATGACGTGGCCGAATGTGACCCCGACACCACGACCAACGGCGCACGACTGCAGCTCGTCGATCCGACCGGCACGCTGATCGACGTGCCGAGCGGAGCGTGGGTCGTGGTCGTGGATCATGCAGGCGAGGAGTCAGCCTCATGGCTCACGGGTGCTGTCCCGCCAGCACTGGGACAGGCTTTCATCGACGGCCAGGACGCCAGCCGACTCCCCGGGCGCCCGCTCGTGTCGGTCGGGTCCGGCGCACGGTGCGTCGACGCGAGCATCCTCGATCACCTCGGCGCCCTCGATGCAAACATCGACGAACCCGCCGCGCTGGCGCTGCTCGAACGACTCGGTGTCGGCCACCTCGCCGAGCTCGCCGATGGCGGTCTCCATCGGCCGATCGGGGTCAATGGCCAGATGCTGTCGATCGGTGAGCAGCAAAGGGTGCTGCTCACCATGTCGCTTCTCGCCAATCCCAAGGTCATCGTGACTGGTGAGCTCCGGCCGCTCGCCGATCCGCTCATCGCGCGAAGCGTGATCGACGAACTCAGAGGCGACGGCAGAACGGTGCTGACCTCCGTCTCGTCACCCGAGCTGGCCGAGGCCAGCGATCTCGTGCTCTACCTGACCGCGGGCAGCTGGCATCTGGGGACCCACCACGAACTGCTCGCAACGGTGCCGTCGTACGTGGAGCACCGGCATCGTGCCGATGCGGGTGAGTTTGGCGAGCTGGGGGCGCTCTCCGGTGTCGGTCCGCTCGAGCGTGAGGCCATCCGCCGCCGCATGGTGACCGAGCGCTACGAGGCTGGCGACACGATCTACCGGCACGGCACCCCGGCCGACCGGGTCGTGTTCGTCGTTGCCGGCCGGGTGGAGATCATCGATGCCGAAGGCCGCCGTATGGCGCTGGTCGGTCCTGGAGGCGCCTGCGGCGACCTCCGTCTCACACCCGGCGAGCGGCGATCCGAAACCGCCCGGGCCGCCGAAGCCGTCGTTGTTCGCACCGTTGGTCGACGGGCGTGGGAGCAAGGTCTGGCGGGCGTCCTCGATGCCGACGCCACCGAGCGGCGCATCCTCCTCAGCGTGCTCAGGCAGGGTTCGCTGCCGATCGAGGCAGCTGTTCGGCTCGTGGGTGACAACGACGCTGCTCGTGGTCTGATCGCGAACCTCCTCGCGAGCGGAGCGCTTCGGCAAGGCGAGAACGGCGACCTGACCGCAGGTTCGTCGGCCAGGAGGACCGCATCCACCGGTATCGCCCGAGATGCCCTGGACCGTCTCGGCGGCGAATGACCCGCAGAGAGCGGCCCAACAGAGTGTTCGGCGCGACCTGAATCGCCATCGGGTCAGTCTCGCACGCAGCCCTGTGCCGTAGCGGTGGCGGCAACGGCGTGCGCTACGGCCTGGGCAACACCCTCGTCGAAGGCACCGGGCAGGATCCGATCGGCGGTGGGTTGCTGCACGAACGCGGCCAACGCTGCGGCTGCGGCCAACTTCATCTCCTCGGTGCACGATGTGGCACGCACGTCGAGCAGACCACGGAACACGCCGGGGAAGGCGAGCACGTTGTTGATCTGGTTCGGATAGTCGCTACGCCCGGTGGCCACCACGGCCACGTTGGCGGGCATCAGCTCGGGCATCACCTCGGGAACGGGGTTGGCCATGGCGAACACGATGGCGTCATCGGCCATGTTCACCAGCCACTCGGCCTCAATCACGCCGGGGCCGCTGAGGCCCAGCAGCACATCGGCACCTTTCAGCGCCTCGGCCACACCGCCGGTGCGCCCGGCATGGTTGCCGTGCTCGACGAACCACCGCTTCGATGGCACCAAGTTGTCTTCGCGCCCATCGTGGAGGATGCCGGTGCGATCCACCCCGATGATGTCGGCCACCCCGACCAGATGCAGCAACTTCGCGCAGGCCACCCCGGCAGCACCGGTGCCCACCACGGCAACGGTCATGTCGCTCAACGACTTGCCCACCACCTTTGCTGCGTTCTGCACCGCTGCCAACACCACGATGGCCGTGCCGTGCTGGTCATCGTGGAACACGGGAATGTCGAGCTCGCGCTGCAGGCGTTCTTCGATCTCGAAGCACGCCGGCGCGGCGATGTCTTCGAGGTTGATCCCGCCGAAGCTGGGGGCGATGGCCTTGGCCACTGCGACGATCTCGTCGACGGACGAGGCGTTGATACAGATGGGATAGGCGTCCACGCCACCGAACTGCTTGAACAACACTGCCTTGCCCTCCATCACGGGCATTGCGGCCTCGGGCCCGATGTTGCCCAGACCCAACACCGCCGTACCGTCGGACAGCACGGCCACGGCGTTGGCCCGGCCAGTGTGTGTCCACACCACCGACGGATCATCAGCAATCGCCATCGACACCCTGCCCACACCCGGCGTGTAGGCCATCGCCAGTTCATCGGCGTTGCGCACGCTGGTGCGCGGTGTCACCTCGATCTTGCCGCCGAGGTGCAGGTCGAACGTTGCGTCGGTGATCGAGAGCGCCCGCACGCCGGGCGATGTGGCAATGGCTGCCCGCACCGCCTGCTGCTGTTCGACGCCCGAACACGCCACCACGAGCTGGCGCGTGCCGTCACCGAGGGTGTCCATCGAGCGGATGTCTGCGCCACACGCCACGATGGCGCGCACCATGCCAGAGAACTCGGCCACGTCGTGGGCTGCGGCATGGATGTTGAGCGCATAGCCCGCCGATGGCTTGGTCATCCGGGTGGTGGTTGTTTCGTCGTTCGACATGGCTGTCCTTTGGAAAGCCGGTTTCAGCTGCGACACCCGCAGCCTTTGCCAGCGGGGTGGAGCGGAATGTGCTGCTCAGTGTGAGCGGCTACCCCGTGTGCCCCACCCGGTGCGAATCACTGCGGGTACGGCGGCGGGGACGCGTGGTGCTACGACTACTGCAATGGCTGCAGCGAGTGCAGCAAGCAATGCGGAGGCGGTAGCGATCACGGAGTGGACTCTACGCACCAATTCGGACAATGCCAAGTCGTATTGAAAAACAACGACTGCAGTATCGCTGCCGCCGCATCGCGACGATGGTTGCGCGGCGGGTTCCGGTCAGTGGTGGCAGCCGCAGGCGGAACCACAGCCGCCACCGGTTGCCTTCGGCGCACTGGGCGCTGGCTGGGCCGAACCCGAGGCGCCGACGCTGGCGAACACCGAGAGCAGGCGCACGGCGTTGTCGTGACCCGACGGGCACGCGGCAGGCGCATTGGACTCGGCCATGGACCGGCGCAGCTCGAAGGATTCGTCGCAGGTGCGGCAGCGGAACTCGTACAGAGGCATCTCCCACACCTTAGCGGTCAGTTGTGCGACGATGAATCCATGGACGCCGACCCGACGCCGCTCACCAACGACGAGCGCGTCGCGATCCGCAGCCGGCTCGAGCGACTGGACCGATCGTCGGGCCATGGCCCGTGGACGCAGCGCACGCTGCGCCTGGTCGGCAGCTATCCGGGGGTCGGTGCCCGTGTGCTCGCCCGCCACATCGGTCGCGGTTCAGCGACCACCACGACGCGGATCGTGAACACCAACATGGCCAAGCTCGAGCAGATCGGTCTCACCGGGCGCGCCGGGCTGGGACACGGGTTGACGCGCCTTGGCGCCGACTACCTCGGTATCGCCGATCTGAACAGGCCGAACGTGGACGGCCCGAACGTGGACGGCCCGAACGTGGACGGCCCGAACGTGGACGGCCCGAATCTGGACGGCCCGAATCAGGGCATGGTTGACTAGACCACCATGAGTCAGGTTCAAACGATGCCCGGTCAGACCATCCCTGATCTGGAAGAGGTCCTCGAAACGGGTGAACCAGCGCTGGCGCACATCGTCAAGACCGAGCCCGGCGAATCGGCAGCAGCGAAGGTGCTCGAAGCACGAATCTACGGCACCCCGATCGAGGCACTGTGTGGTCATGTCTGGGTGCCGTCGCGCGATCCCAAGAAGCTGCCCCTGTGCCAGAAGTGCAAGGACGTCTACGACATGTACAAGTCGTTCAACGACGGCCTGCGCGATTCACCCGACGAGTGAACCGTTCCCACCGACGCGCCGTCCGGATCGGTAACGATCTGCGCCCCGGCATGTGCTGAGCTACGGACATGATCATCGTCGCCGGCACCATCACCATCCCCCCTGCAGCCAGGGCCGCCGCCATCGAGGCATCGGTCGCGCTGCAGACCGCCACGCGCAACGACGAGCCGGGCTGCCTTGCCTACGTGTTCGCCGCCGACCCGGCGCAGCCCGATTGCATCTCGGTCTACGAACGCTGGGACACGGCCGAGAACCTGGCAGCGCATTTCCTGCACGCCAACTACCGCGACATGCGCCGGCTGCTGGGTTCGCACGGCATCACCGGTGCATCGACGATGAAGTTCCATGTTGATGCCGAAGCCCAGGTGTACAACGCGGCCGGTGTCGCCACGGTCGATTTCGGGTGACCCAGCCCGACGACTCCCCCGAGCTACGCATCCGCGAGGCCGTCCGCGGTCTGGTCACCGACGCCGAGGGCCGCGTGCTGCTGGTGCGGTTCGAGTTCCCAGCGGGTACCCGATGGGCGTTGCCCGGCGGCGGGCTCGACGTGGGCGAGACGCATCACGACGCGTTGCGGCGGGAGCTGGCCGAAGAACTCGGCCTGCACGACGCGACCATCGGCGCGCACCTGTGGAACCGGCTGCACATCGTTGCGTTCCTGAGCGGTGAGTTCGACGGCCAACGCGAGCAGATCTACGAGGTCGATGCGCCCCCCGGCTTCGAGCCCGAACCGGTGTACACGTGGGAGCAACTCAACGCCGAGTTCGTGTTCGAACTGCGCTGGTGGACCCTGCCCGAGTTGGAGCACGCATGGTCGCGCGAGGGCCTGCGCACCGCTCCCCTGCAGCTGCCCACGCTGTTGCGCGACTATTTCACCTTCGGTCCGCCGAGCACACCGATCGATGTGGAGCCCTGAACCTGCCCGGTTTGGTCGGGGTCAGCGGAAATCACGGCTCTGCGTGGCCGCCGCCGCCGGCAGTCGCAGTGGTGTGAGCTGTTCGGCAACGATGTTGATCACCCCCTCGTTGCGTTCGATGCGTCCGCGGATGAGCAGGGCCGGTGCCTCGCGGGCCACGCGTCGGTAGCGCGCCCAGCAACCCTTCGAGCACACGATGTTGATCAGGCCGGTCTCGTCCTCGAGGTTCATGAACGTGGTGCCCTGCGCGGTCATCGGCCGCTGGCGATGGGTGACCACCCCCGCCACCAACACCTTGCTGCCCGGTTCGCACTGCCACAACCCGAGCGATGTCACCACCCCCAGCTTGGCGAGGCGTGACCGCATGAACCGTGTGGGATGTCCATTGGGCGCAATACCCGTGGCCCATAGATCGGCCACCGCGATCTCCACTGGTTCCATACCCGCGAGGCGCGGCGCTCGCTCGCCGGTGACCACCCCGGCCAGGCGGTCGGGGCGCGACTGGGCCACGGCACCCACGCTCCACAACGCTTCGCGCCGGTCGAGTCCGAAGCACTCGGTGAACGCCCCCGCCGTGGCCAACGCCTCGAGTTGGGCCAGGTCGAGCGCCGGCACGCGGCGGGCGAGGTCTTCGATGGTGCGGAAGGGACCGTTTTCGTTGCGTTCGGTCTCGATGCTGAGCGCCAACGATGACCCGATGCCGCGCACCGACCCGATGCCCAGCCGCACCGCCTGGCCCGAACACGATGCCGCATCGGGTTGCAACGTGGCCACCGCCAAGGACGCATTCAGATCGGGGGTGCGCGTCATCACGCCGTGACGTGCCGCATCTTGCACGAGTGAGTGCGGTGACCAGAACCCCATCGGTTGCGCGTTCAGCAATGCAGCACAGAACACAGCCGGTTCGTGGAACTTGATCCACGCCGACGCGTAGACCAGATAGGCGAACGACACCGAGTGCGACTCGGGAAAGCCATAGTTGGCGAACGCCGACATCTTCACGAACAACTCCTCGGCCACATCGCCGACGATGCCGCGTTCGGCCATGCCAGCAAACAGGCGCTCGCGCAGTTTCTCCATGCGCACCTTCGAGCGTTTCGAGCCCATTGCCTGACGCAGTTGATCGGCCTCGCTGGGCGTGAAGCCGGCGACATCGATGGCCATCTGCATCAGTTGCTCCTGAAAGAGTGGCACTCCCAGGGTCTTGCCCAGGCTGTTCTCGAGCAACGGATGCAGATACGTGATGGGTTCCTGGCCGTTGCGGCGACGGATATAGGGGTGCACCGAACCACCCTGGATCGGGCCGGGACGAATGAGCGCAACCTCCACCACCAGGTCGTAGAAGCGGCGCGGTTTGAGGCGCGGCAGCGTGGCCATCTGTGCCCGGCTCTCGATCTGGAACACGCCCACCGTGTCGGCGCGGCAGAGCATCGCGTACACATCGTCCTCTTGCGGGATGGTGGCCAGATCGACCTCGTAGCCCTGATGCTGGCGGATGAGATCGACCGCATAGTGCAGCGCGCTGAGCATGCCCAGACCGAGCAGGTCGAACTTCACCAGGCCGGCAGCTGCACAGTCGTCCTTGTCCCATTGCAGCACGCTGCGGTTCTCCATCCGACCCCACTCCACCGGGCAGACCTCGATGACCGGGCGGTCGCAGATGACCATGCCACCGGAGTGGATGCCGAGATGCCGGGGCGCGTCCTCCACCTCGGCGGCCAGTTCCAGGACCGCCGGCGGGATGGTCTGATCGGGCATTGCCGCCGTGGTGGCCACCCCGCCCCAACCATCGACCTGCTTGCTCCACGCGTCCTGTTGCCCGGGTGCGTAGCCCAACGCCTTGGCCATGTCGCGCACGGCCGAACGCGCCCGGTAGGTGATCACATTCGCCACCTGCGCTGCATGGTGACGACCATGACGTTGGTACACGTACTGGATGACCTCTTCGCGTCGATTGCTCTCGATGTCGATGTCAATGTCGGGCGGGCCATCACGCTCGGGAGACAGGAACCGTTCGAACAGCAACCCCAACGAGACGGCGTCGGCCTTGGTGATACCGAGCGCGTAACAGGCCGCGCTGTTGGCTGCGCTGCCCCGACCCTGGCAGTAGATGTCGGCCCGCGCGCAGAACTGCACGATGTCCCACACCACCAGGAAATAGCCGGGGAAGCCGAGTAACTCGATGACCTCGAGTTCGTGGTCGATGGTGCGCCACGCCCGCGCCCGCAGCGACATGTCCTCGCCCGGTTGGGGCCGATCGCCATAACGCCGGCGAGCCCCGGTCTCGACCAGCTCGCGCAGGTATTGCATCTCGGTGAGCTGCTCGCCCCGATCATTGGCGGGGCACGGGAACGGTGGCAGTTTCGGTGCCACCAACGACAGGTCGAACGCAGCGGCGCGCCCCATCTCGGCGGCGGTCTCGACCACGCCCGGATAGCGGGCAAAACGGCGCATCTGTTCGGCACCACTGCGCAGGTGCGCCGTGGCACCGCCGGGCAACCACGGGTTCATGTCCTCGAGACTGCGCCGGGCGCGTACAGCAGACAGCGCCGTGGCCAGCCGCCGCTGTTGGGGCGTTGCGTAGTGCACGTCGTTGGTGGCGACACAGGACACATCGTGACGCGCTGCCAGTTCGGCCAGAGCGTCGTTGCGCGCCGAATCGAGCGGGTCACTGTGATCCCACAGTTCCACCACCACGCGATCGCGTCCGAACAGGCTGACCAACCGTTGCAGCTCGCGCGCTGCGGCCGCTGGGCCGTCACGCATCAACGCTGCCGGAACCACACCGTGCCGGCAGCCGGTGAGCACCCACCAGTGGTCGCGGCCCACCTCGGCCAACGCCGCCAGTGCGAACTGCGGGGCACCCTTCTCGCCGGCGAGTTGGCCCAGGCTGATCGCCCGCGCCAGACGCGCGTACCCGGCGGGGCCTTCGGCCAGCAACACCACATGCTCGCCCTGTGGCTCGGGCAGGCCCGGCTCGAACCGGGCGACGCCAAGGGTGAGCTCGGCCCCGAACACCGTGGGCAGACCCACCGCACGCGCCGCCTCGGCGAACCGCACCACGCCATACAGACCGTTCTGATCGGTGAGCGCCAGCGCCTCCAGCCCCAGGCGTGCCGCTTCCTCGGCCAACTGTTCGGGGTGCGACGCCCCGCTGAGGAACGAGAAATTGGATTGGCAGTGCAGCTCGGCATAGGGCGCTGTGGCCGTGCTGCCACCCCGGTTGGGCGCTGCGGATCCAGCGGCCGAACCAGCAGCGGACCCAGCGGTGGCGGGCTGGAACGGCTGGCGTTTGCGGGTCCACGCCGGGCCATCGCCACCCGCGTTCCAGCTCGGGCTACCGGGGGCGCGACCGTCGGGCCGCCTGGGCCCATCGGGACGGTCGGATAAGGTCTGCTCCAGTTCTCGCCACGGCATCGCCGGGTTGCTGAACCCCATAGGACCCACCACTGTATCGAACACATGTTCGTTACACCAGACCCCCGTCGCCACCCCGGACGGCTTCTTGGAGAGCAGCTCGCCAACGACCATGAGCGCTACCTGCTGGGTCTGTCGGGGAACGAACGACAGGTAACTGCTCAGGCAGCAGCGACGGTCAGGGCGTGCCGGCTGATGGTGCCCCACTTCACAACAGTTGGACAATCGCGCCGGGTGTGTGTGGTTTCGGCGGTGAAGTGGTGGTGTTGTGCCAACACAACATGTTGTCCGACGAAACTTCGTTGGCGGTGCACTGTGATGCAGGTACAGCCAGGGGACACTCATGCGGGTTTTGTTGAAGAAGTTGTTCCGGCGCGATGCCGGTTTCACGTTGACCGAGCTCGCCGTGGCGATGGTGGTGATCGGTGTGTTGGCGTCGGTCGCGGTACCCAACTTTTTGGGTGCACGCAACGATTCCTACGACCATGAGGCGCAGTCTGCGGTGACCGCAGCGTTGAACGCTGCTGATACCCATTACGCGAACTACGGCGATTTCTCGCCATCGACAAACGCAACGTGTCACACCAGTGGCAACACGAACCTGGTGTCTGACCTGCAACGTCTCGAACCGAACTTCTCGTTCGTTGACGATGCCTCGGTGTCGGACAACCCGCGTGTTGTCAGCGTCGACGCAGCAAACAGCTACAACTCCAACGGCGAAGACCTGGGCTGTCAGGTGTTCTACGCCACCGCGCTGTCACGCTCAGGCACCTGTTTCGTTGGGCGTCTCAGCGTTGAAGGCAAGTACCTGGCCGCTGACAAGACCTACCCAATCGTGGTGTCGTCTGATGGTTCTGATTCGAACGCGGCAACGAATGAGTTGACCGGCAGCGCCCAGAACGGTCG
>CAFBLP010000018.1_pt1 | contig 40430 bp, 34 predicted proteins | sample 7268181 | NCBI WGS metagenome assembly CAFBLP01 (sample SAMEA6814034, study PRJEB35770) | freshwater metagenome | biome: Freshwater; feature: Freshwater reservoir; material: water | place: Czech Republic | collected 2017-05-23 | depth 30m m | reverse complement strand
TCAGCTTTGACCATGATGAGTCGGATGGCCTCGGGCAGGTGGGCGGACAAACGGCCGCTGTAATCAACGGTGCACCGGGCAATCACGAGACGCATTGGCAAGGACACTACTGCGGGGCGAGCCGGGGCCCTGTGTTGCCGTGTCGGGGTGAGGGTGATCGAGTCAGCGGCCGACGTGGTCGCGCATGCGCTTTTGGATGAGGTCGCGCCGGGCCTGGAGATCGCGGTAGGTCAGCGCATCGGCGGAAGGTTCGAGCCCGAAGCCTGCCTTCACGCTGTCGAGGTTGATCTCCATTGCGTTGGCATCGACCCCCAACTCGCGCCCGAGGCGTTCGCCGTGCCGCTCGGCGAACAGCATGGAGATGTTGGCGATCTCGCCGAGGATGTCGAGGTTTGGGGCGAGGCTGGCGATGGCGCCGTCGAGGAACACCATGTTCTTGACGTACAGCATCAGCTCCTTGGGCAACCGTGCGCCGTACCCGAGCAGGGCCTTGACCACCCGCTGCACCTCCTTGACCAACTCGTCGCCGGAAAGCGTGGTGGGGTCGATGGTGGGCTGGTCGAGTCGGAGATCACGGATGACCGCATCGAGATCGGTATCCATGGGCAGTGCTCCGAGATCGCGGAGGGCAGCGACCTGGCCGCGCACGTCGTTCGTGGTGGCTCCGAGCATGAGCCGCAGGAACGCCAGCCGACGTTCGTCACTGAGCCGGCCGACGATACCGAAGTCGAGCAGCGCGGTGCGGCCGTCCGCCAGCACGAACATGTTGCCGCCGTGGAGATCGCCGTGGAACAGCCCCTCGATCATCGCGCCCTCCATGAAGGCGATCATGCCCGTGCGGATGACGGCCTCGGTGTCGATGCCGGCGTCTTGCATGCCGGCGACATCGTCGAACTTGAATCCGGCCACCCGTTCCATCACCAACACGCGGCGAGAGACCAACCGGGGATGGGGGCGGGGGATGACGTACCCGTCCTGTTTCAGATCCTTGAGCACACGCGCCATGTCGAGCATGTTCGCCGCCTCCATCCGGAAGTCGAGCTCTTCGACGATGGTCTCGGCGAAGAGTTCGACCAGCGCTGGCGGGTTGGCCAGCGCAGCGATGGGGATGCGCCCGACGAGATGGGGCGCCAACCACGCCATGACGCGTAGGTCCTTGCGGACGAGGCTGCTGACCGATGGTCGCTGCACCTTCACGACCACCTGCTCGCCCGTGCGCAGCGTGGCAGCGTGCACCTGGGCGATGGAGGCGGCCGCCAGTGGGGTGGTGTCGAACGACGAGAAGATGTCCTCGATGCGCGCGCCGAGGTCGGTTTCGACCGTCAGCCGTACGTCGTCCCACGGTTCGGGGGCAACCTGGTCGCGGCACAGCTTGAACTCGTTGACCAGTTCGGCGGGGAACAGGCCCTCGCCGCTGGAGATGATCTGGCCGAGCTTGATGTAGGTGGGGCCCAGCAGCTCGGCCGCCTTGCGGAGGCGCAGCGAGATCTCGGCGCGGCTTGCCTCGGTGGTGGCGTAGCGGCCGCGTCGCTTGCGAATCATCCACGGGACCAACGCTCGGCCGAGGCGGGCGGCCACGGTGACCACGCGCGTGCCGGGAGGGAGCCGCGAGGGGCGGGTGAGGTCGGGCACCTCGGCCTGGGCGGCACCACGAAGGCGTTCTGCCAGCGGCAGCCACACGACGGCGTCGCGGTCGAGTACCCAGGGTGCGGCATCGGTGAACGCACCCCAGGTGCGGTCATCGGAACCGTTGTCGTGCCAGCGCCGGTCGGGGACCATCGGAGTTGCCATGTCGCCAGTCTGCCGCCGCCGCGAAGTGTCCACACGCGATTTGGCGCGGCTCTGGTCACGCCCGTGCGAAATTCGTCGTTGCCGTCAACCTCGACCGTATGGATCAACACCTCGTCGGCAACGGCGCCCGATCCGTTCCGAATGCGGTGAGCCGACTACACCTAGAGAGCACATTGCCGGTCGTCACACCCTCATCAGGGTGGCCGGCACAGACATGCACGATGAAGGGGAATGACATGGTCGCTGATCGATGGATCACTGATTGGGAGCCGAGCCAGCGGTTCCCGCTGTACACGCGGGCCAACGCCGGCGAAGTGTTGCCTGACCCGTGCAGTCCCCTTGCCTGGACCGTGGTCTGGGAGCCGGGTGTCGTGCAGGGCTGGGCCGACTCGCAGATCGAGTGCGGCACGATGAACCGCGACGAGTTCGCCATGGACCCCCCCGAAGTCGTTGGCATGTTTGGTGGCTACCTGTACATCAACGGGTCGATGGCCCGGTTGTTCGGCGCGCGTGGTCCGGGCCTGACGCCGGAGATGATCGACCTCGTGTATTTCGGGGCTCACCCCGACGTCACGCCGTATCAGGCCGAACTGTGGCACGACAGCCCTTCGAACACCGCCAAGCTCGCCGAGTGGATGGGTGGCGTGATGACCAACGTCGACCTGCCGGAGCTGATCGTGGACCAGACCAAAGCCACTGCGGTTCGCAACGGGCGTCCCGACCTGGACAAGTTGACCGACCAGCAACTGGTCGAACGCATGCGATCGTTCATCCCGTTCATCCGCGAACTGTTCTGCCATCACCTTTCGATGACAGCGGGAACCTCCATCGGCATGGGCGTCATTGGTGCTGTCGCTGCGGCGATGGGTGACCCCACCGTTGCCTTGAAGCTCATCACCGGTGTCGGCGATATCGATTCCGCGGCGCCGAGTCACGCGTTGTGGGAGCTGTCGCGGTTGCCCGAGAACTCGCCGGAGTTCGCTGCGGGATTCCACCGGTTCCTCAACGATTTCGGTAGTCGCGGCCCGAACGAGTGGGATATCCGCAGCGACACGTGGGAGACCAAGCCCGCTCTGGCGATGGCGCTCATCGAGGTGATGCGTCCGGCGGTCGACAGCGAATCGCCCGCGCTGCGCAATGCCAAGAACGTCGAGCAGCGTGAAGCCGTCACGGCGGCCATTCGTTCCGCCCTGGGGAACCAGCCCGAGACGCTCGCCTCGTTCGACGCTGGCTTGCACAGCGCCCATCTGTATCTGTCGGGTCGCGAGCGCGCCAAGACCAACATCATCAAGGTCATCCACGAGGTGCGCGTCAGCGCCCGCGAACTCGCCAGCCGCCACGACTACACCCCGTCGCAGATCTGCATGCTGCTGGCCGACGAGCTCGATGCGTTCGTCAGCGGCCCCGACGAGTTCAGGGCCCGGCTCGCCGCCCGCGAGCAGCAGTACCTCGAGCTGTTCGACCTCGAGCCCCCGTTCATCGTGAACGGGGCGGTGAAGCCGCTCGGCGAGTGGCCACACAGGGGGTCGGCGCGCGCCGCCGCATCCGTGGTGGGCGACGTGCTGCAGGGCGTGCCGGGCAGCCCGGGCAAGGCCGTTGGACGGGCCCGCGTCGTGCTCGATCCCGCCGACCCCTTCGCGCTCGAACCGGGCGATGTGCTGATTGCTCCCATCACCGACCCAGCCTGGACGCCGCTGTTCGTACCGGCATGCGCCGTGGTGGTCAACGTGGGTGCACAGGTCAGCCATGCGGTCATCGTCAGTCGTGAACTCGGTATTCCGTGCGTCGTCAGCGTGCAGAACGCCACCGAGCGCATCCCCGATGGCGCAATGATCGAAGTTGATGGCAACACGGGTACAGTCACCTTGTTGTGATCTCAAGCGTGCTCCATGCCGACACCCCCGACACGGTGGCGGTACTCGGTCGAAGAGTTCAGTACAAGTACGTCGTAGCGGCGATCCTCGTGTCGGCGCTGTTCCTCGACATCCTCGACACCACCATTGTCAATGTCGCCCTGCCCACCCTGGGTCGCCAGTTCGGTGCTGACTCCACCGAGTGGGTGGTCGTTGGGTACACACTCAGCCTGGCCGTGTTCATCCCGGTGTCCGGATGGCTGAGCGACCGGGTCGGCACCAAGCGGGTGTTCCTGTTTGCCTTTGCGATGTTCATCGGCGCCTCGGCGCTGTGCGGTGCCGCCCAGTCGATCGAGCAACTCATTGCCTTTCGGGTACTGCAGGGCGTCGGTGGGGGCATGCTGACGCCGGTCGGCCTGGCGATGATGTTCCGTGTGTTCCCACCGGCCGAACGGGCACGGGTGTCAACGCTGATGATGGTGCCCACGCTCGCTGCGCCAGCGCTGGGGCCGGTCATCGGCGGGTTCCTCATCACCAACGCCGGATGGCGCTGGATCTTCTACGTCAATGTTCCGGTCGGCATGCTGGCGTTCTATGTGGGCCTCAAGCTGTTGCGCGAACACCGCGAACCAACGGCCGGCCGCTTCGACCTGGCCGGGTTCATCCTCTCCGGGGGTGGTCTCGCATCGTTCGTCTATGCGCTCAGCCAGGGCCCACGCGATGGATGGGCCTCGGCCAATGTCTTGCTGTTCGGCCTGCTCGGCGTCACCATGCTTGTCGGCATGGTCTTCGTCGAGACGAACAAGGCACAGCCGATGTTGATGCTGAGCCTGCTGCGGAACCGAATGTTCCGCAATGCGAACATCATCAGCGCCTTCTCCATTGCCAGCTTTCTCGGGCTGCTGTTTGTGCTGCCGTCGTATCTGCAGATCCTGCGTGGGCTCAGCGCCCAAGACTCTGGTCTGGTCACGTTTCCCCAGGCCATCGGCGTCGGTTGTTCCACGTTCATCGCCGGATCGTTGTACAAGCGCATCGGGCCCCGCCGGCTCATCTTCAGCGGGCTGTTTCTGTCGTCGATGACCATTTTTGCCTTCCAATGGCTGACGCTCAGCACGAACCTGTGGTGGATCCGTGGGCTCATGGTCGCCCGTGGCTTCTGCATGGGCTTCGCGTTCGTGCCGATGCAGGCGTCGAGCTATGCCACCATTGCGCCCGCCGACAACGGCCGGGCGTCGGCGATCTTCAGTACGCAACGTCAGGTGGCCATCTCGCTCGCCGTGGCCGTGTTGGGCACCATCCTGGCGCGTTACATCACCATGGGCCCCACGGGTCTGGTATCTGACCCGCAGCGCGCGCTCGCCGGTTTCCACATGACGTTCGTCGTCGCAGGTGGCCTGGCACTGCTCGGTTCGGTCGCAGCCTTGTTCATCCGCGACAGCGATGCCGCCGGCACCATGTCGCCGCGTCGATGAGCGGGCCACTGCAGGGCTACCGGGTGGTCGAACTCGGCGTCTGGGTGGCTGGTCCCGCTGCCGCCGGGCTGATGGCCGATTGGGGTGCCGAGGTCATCAAGGTCGAACCGCCGGCTGGTGACCCGCAGCGGGCGGTCTTCGGCGCCTTCGGCATTGCCGACCAAAAGGGTGTGCCACCCTTCGAGATCGACAATCGCGGCAAGCAGTCGGTGGTGCTCGATCTGCAGACGGCCGATGGCATCGATGCGATGCATGCGCTGCTCGCCACCGCTGACGTGTTCATCACCAACGTGCGTCCCGCTGCGCTCGAACGGCTCGGCCTCGACCATGCCACCGTGATCGCGCGGTTCCCTCGGCTGGTCTACGGCAGCCTGACCGGCTATGGGCTGCAGGGTCCCGAACGCGACCGGGCCGGCTACGACGTCGGAGCCTTCTGGGCGCGCAGCGGCATGGCCCAGACGTTGGTGCCGCCCGATCAGCTGCCGCCATCGATCCGCAGCGGTATGGGCGATCACGTCACGGGCATCACCCTGGCATCGGGCGTGCTCGCCAAACTGCTCGAGCGTGAACGCACCGGTGTCGGCGGGCTGGTGGCCACGTCGCTGTTACGTACCGGCATGTACACCATCGGGTGGGACATCGGCATCCAGTTACGTTTCTCGAAACGTGAGAGCACCCGACCGCGCGAGCGCACGCGCGCCCCGTTGATGAACTGTTACCGGGCCGGCGACGGCCGAGCGTTCTGGTTGCTCACGCTCGAAGGTGACCGACACTGGCCAAACCTGCTTGCAGCATTGAACCAACCCGGTCTGGCCGACGACATTCGATTCACAACAGCCAGGGATCGTCTGGCCAACAGCATCGAACTGGTCGCCGCGCTCGACGCTGCGTTTGCCCAACGCACCTTCGATGACATCGTGGCCTCGTTCGACGCCCACGATGTGTGGTGGGCGCCGTTGAACAGCATCGTCGATGTCATCAACGACCCTCAGGCGATTGCGGCCGGGGCGTTCGTGGCGATGGATGCACACGAGGGTGAGGAGCCGTATGTTGCCGTCAACTCACCGGTCGATTTCGGTGAACCTGCGACCGCCCGCGGCCGGGTGCCCAAGCTGGGCGAGCACACTGAATCGGTGTTGCGCTCGCTCGACCCGCCGGCCACGGTTGCGCCGGATCACGAGTCCCACGGTCACTGAGGCGCGCTGGGGGATTGGCGATGCGTAACGACCGGTCCGCGTCGAGGGTGTGTTCACTCCACCCCCACATCGGTTGCAAACCCAACAAACCCCCCGGTCGGGAGAGGTGGCCGAACCCTGAAGGCCACGCTGTCCGACAGGCGCGAACCTTCGTGGTCGGTACAGCTAGAAGCCCGTGCCGTGGGCGTGGTCACACAGCTTGGTCTGACCGGCGGCCACCTGACCGGCGCCAATACCTTCGAGCGCCGAGAACGGCCCGCAGGTCTGCGGCACGATCCACACATGGATCATCGGTGACGCCCGGAACTTCTGCAGACCACTGGGACAGTTGCCGGCGCCATCGGTGAGCCCGGCAACCCGGGGGGCCACGGGGTCCTTGGTGAAGCAGAGGTTGTCGTGGATGTGGAACTGGGTCAGTGCGCCGCCGAGCACCGGCACCTTGTCGAGCGTGACCGTGTCGGGCAGCAGGTACATGGCCGACACCAACTTCTTCGTGCCGTCGGCCTGCGGCTCGTACACCAGGCTCTCGGGGTAATCGGGGTTCAGGACGATGTCGTCGTTGATCCAGTTCCAGTTGATGTAGTGCTCAACGCCAGTGATCGCGTCACCGATGGAATGAAACCCAGCGGCCTCGGCCCTGGCCGGGTCTGCCCATTGCGGCAGCCGCACGACGGTGATGGCCACCAGGTTCTCGGCGTCGGCCTGTTGCTCGGGGGTCACGCCGGCGACGCCGCCCAGATCGATGGGCTTCGTGGGGTCGTAGGCCACGGTGGGCACAGCGGCAGCCGTGTGAACGTGCACGGTGTCGGTGGTGGCTCCCGTGCCGGCGTTGGCGCCGGACGGAGCGGCGGCGGTGTGGTCATGGGGTTGTGACTCGTCGATCACGGTGGTGGAGCTGCCGTCGGCGGCAACGACCGTGTGGCTGTGCACATGGCTGCTGCCAGTGATCATCGCCGGGATGGTGAGCGCTGCGACCGCGAGTGCGGGGAACGACAGCTGATTCGGCCTGGTCTGACGCCAGCCGATGAGTGCCGCCGACAGCGCAAGGCCCGTAGCGATGAGTCCGAGCAACGCGCAGGCGGAATCGGTGAACTGCGCAGGCTCGCGGACCTCGAGCCCGCCGATGTAGGAAACACCCGCGAGCCGGGTGGTGAGCCATGCACCGACCGCAACGAGGTTGCCTGCCGCGCCGACGGCAGCGAACCACCGGCTGGGGTGGAACAGCGAAATCAGGCCCCAGCCGATCTGGAAGCAGGCCACGGCGATGAACAACCGGGCGAGGCCGGCGTGCTCGGCATGGATGCCGATGGCGCCGGCATGCACGACACCCGCACCGATGGAGGCAACGGCGGCGGTGGCGATGCCGGGAAGGCGATTGACGAGCGCGCCCGAACGGGCAAAGGTGGCGATGGGTTCGCTTGGTTGAACAGCGATGGTCATGGTGGTCCCCCCAGGAACGTTTGCGCAAGTGTAGGCCGCGAGGATGCCCGGGCTTCGTGCAGGTCAGTGGAAATTCGGGGACCGCTTCTCGCGCAGCGCAGCGACGCCTTCGCGGTATTCCTCGGTGCGCGTGGCCTCATCGATCAGGCGCTTTGAGTCGGTGATCGAGGCTCCGACATCGTGGCGGAGCAGGTCGGTGTAGAGCTGCTGTTTGGTCACCCGCACGGCGTTTGGCCCGGCTGTGTTGGCCAACACGCGCGCGTAGTCGAGGGCTGCCTGCAGCGTGGCCTCGGCGTCGGCGAGCACGCCGTTCCATAGACCCCAGTCGGCGGTCTCGGCAGCGGTGAAGATGCGCCCCGACAGCAGCAGGTCGGCCGAACGGGTGACCCCGATCAGCCGTGGCAGTGTCCAGCTCGTTGCGTACTCGGCGGGGAGGCCCAGCTTCGGTGCGGCGGTGGTCATGCGCGCCGTGGCACAGGCGAAGCGGAGGTCGCAGAACAGCGCCAACGCCAGCCCGATACCGGCGCATGCGCCGTTGATGGCGGCGATCACCGGCAGGCGCATGCCGTACTGGAACGCGAAGTCGTGGTCGAACTCGGGGCGTACGCCGAAGCCGGGCGTGGCTGCCTCGGTGGGCAGACCCGTTTCGTAGCTGCCGCGTTCGGCATGCCCGGCGAGCGCCTGGCTGTCGCCGCCGACGCAGAACGCCGGGGGAGTGCCGGTGAGCACCACGGCGCGCACCTGGGGATCGGCTTCGAGCTCGGCCAGGATCCAGCGATACTCGGCGTGCATCCGCCCGGTCCAGGCGTTGTGACGGTGTGGCCGATGCAGCCAGACCGTGGCCACATGGTCGTGCACCTCCAGACGCGTGGCCTTCAGCTCCATCGGCTACTGCCAGCCGTTGTCGCGGTGCTCGCGCCAGCGATCGCCCCACAGGGCATCGAGTACCGGTTCGGCAAGCTCGGGCCGGCACACCAGGAAATCGGGCAACCAGGCATCGGGATCGTTGTAGATCAACGGCGAGCCGTCGATGCGGCTGGTATGCATGCCTGCTGCAGCGGCCACGCCGGCCGGAGCGGCCGAGTCCCATTGGTACATCCCGCCGTCGTGCACGTAGATGTCCGCTTCGCCGAGCACGACCGCCATTGCCTTGGCCCCTGCGGAGCCGAGCCGCACGGCGTCGCAGCCCAGTTCGTTGGCCACGATGACGGCGGCATACGGGGCGCGGTTGCGGCTGGTGATCAGGCGCGGGCGATCCGAGCGGCGTTCGGGCAACGGCGGTGCAGGATCGGTGGCAAAGACCATGTCGTGCGCTGGCAGGCTGACAGCGGCGGCGGTGAGCCGGTCGTGTTCCCATAGTGCAATGTGCACCGCCCAGTCGAAGCGTCCGTGTTCGCCGTATTCGTTGGTGCCATCGAGTGGATCGATGATCCACACCCGGTCTGCGCCGATGCGGTGCGAGGTGTCGGCCCCCTCTTCGGACAACACTGCATCGCCGGGGCGGAGCGCGGAGAGCGCCTTCAGGAGGAACCGGTGCGACATGATGTCGCCGGTGTCTTTCACCTGCCAGGGCGGGGCGCCGTCGTTGAACAGCTGTTCACGGAGCTCTACCAGCATCCGGCCCGCCTCGACGGCCAGGCGCGACGCCAACGCAGCGTCGGTTTCGGCGGAGGTCGCGGTGTCGGGGACGATGCTCATGCCCGCCGTCCGAGGCGCATCGCGTCGCGAGCCAGATTGCGAACCAGGGCCTCGGGTGCGCCGGTGTCGATCAATCCCTGCACCTGCGCCTCGAGACGCTCGGCATCTGCCTCTTCGAACGCATCGATGGGTTCGCGACGAACCACCGACGACGCCGCCAACAGCGAGATGGCAGCAACGGCGGTGGTCATGCCGATGGTCAGCACGATGCCGTTGTTGTTGCCGGCCACCGAGCTGATGATCAGCCCGGCGATCCCGCTGACGAAGACCGCCGCACAGAGGGTTCGCAGCGTACGCAGTGACATCTCGCCATTCTCGCAGGACATTGCGTTGGTCCGAGCGTCCCACCTCCGAAAATTCCCATTTGGTCTCAGAGCAGTGCGCGGGCGTGCCAAGATATCGAAATGTCAAGCCACGAGGTCTCCCGCCGTACTCTGCTGGGCGCAGGCGCAGCAGCCACCGCCGTTACGGCAATCGGGGGTGCCGGTGCCGCCAACGCGAGCGAGCCGATCACGATGACCGGTCGCGGCCAGGGTGACGGTCAACCCCGGTTCGGAACCGAGTCAGTGCCAGCGTTGCAACAGGGCGAACAGGTCATCTTCTATACGCCGGGTGGTCTGGTGCCGAACGGCTTTGCTGCCGGGGCGTCGATGATCTACGACGGCTCACTGGCGGGTGCGCGGACCGGTACCCTCGGGGAAACGTTGAGCGCATCGATCAATATCCCGCTGGGCAGCCGTCTCACCGGTGTGGACTTCGTCATGGCGGGCAACCCGCTCGGCGGCACCATCAACGTGACCCGATACCTCCCTTTGGTGAACGGCGATCACACGGTGCTGCACAGCCAGGTAATCAGCGGCTCTGGCATCACGGTGTATTCCACTGCAACACTCGACGAGCTCTTCGACGGAACCCAGACGTTCGAGGCGTACTTCACCACGAGTGCGGCCACCTGCGTGTGCAAAGGCATCCGTGCGCGATACGTGCCGGTGTCGTTCGGGCTCATTCCCATCACGCCTGCACGCGTGTACGACAGCCGCTTCAACATGACACCCGATGCGAACGGGCCGATCTCGGCCGGGGCCAGTCGCACCATCTCTGTCGCTGCGGCCCGCAATCCGCTCACAGGGGTGCGCACCGGCGACATCGTGGTTCCGGCGTCGGCCACCGCCGTTGCATTCACCGTGACCGTTGCGGGCACGGTTGGCGGTGGCTATCTGGCAGTCAACCCGGGCGGAGCAACCGCAGTGACGGCATCGTCGATCAACTGGAGCAGCACTGGGCAGGTGCTCGCCAATACCGGTGTCGTCAAGCTCAACGACTCACGTCAGATCACCGTCGTCCAGGGTGGTGGAGCAACTGACTTCATCATCGACATCGTCGGCTACTACGCCTAGCCCCAGTTGCCGTGGGGGGCCGAGCTGATCAGCGCACGGCCTCGCCGATGAGGGCTGCGAGCGCCGTGGCGTGGGGTGGTTCGAGCATCGTCAGGTGGGTTCCCCGCACGCGGTGTGTCACCAGGTGCGGCACGAGTAGCGCCCAGCGCGCGGCCTGCTCGCTGCCGTCGACATGCAGCAGCGTGACCGGGAACGCCGCCGGTTCAGGCCGGTAGCGCCTGATTGCGAGCTCGGTGATCTGGAAGATGGCAGTGCGTCGGTGCGGGCTGTTGGTCGGTCTGCCGGGGTGGACCCTTCGGCCGAGCACGGCGGCGCGGCGGAGCATGATCTGCGGGCGGCGTACGAGCGCGGCAATGCTGCCCGTTGCGCCGCGCTTGCGTGTTGGACCCGTGGACAGCTCGGCCGGTCCGGCTCGGCCGTGTGGCTCGTCGCCCATCGCTGCGTCGAGCAGCACGACGCGCACATCGCGCGAGCCTCGTGTGAGTTGCTGGGCGATCTCGTAGGCAACGACGCCGCCGGCCGAGTAGCCGACCACGGTGACCGTGCCCTCGGGTTGTAGCCGAGCGATGTCTTTCAGCGCGCGTGCCGCCGCCGACAGCACGGAACGGTCGATGCGGCCCGGCGCATTGACGCCGTGCGATTCGATCACGACCACCGGCTGTTCGCTCCCGAGCGCGCGACCCACGGAGTCGAATCCCACCGCATTGCCGTGCGCTCCGGGAATGAAGAAGATCGGGGAACGGGTGCCGCTGTCGTTGAGCTGCGTGATCGTTGACCTTCGCTGTGGTCGGGCTGTGGTCAACAACGCGGCCAGCGCAGTACAACTGCGGTGCAGGACGAAGGCATTCGGATCGAAGGCACCGCGGCCGGCGGTGGAGAGCCGCTCTGCGAGTTCGACAGCGGCGAAGGAGTCGAGGCCGAAGTCCCACAGGTCGTCATCGGGATCGATGCTGTCGAGGTCGAGCACCTCGGCTGCGTGGGCCACGACGAAGTATTCCATCGTGCCGGCCGGGCTGCGTGCGGCTGTGGTGCGCCACGGAGCGAGGTCGCCCTGCAGTAGCGCACCCCGGTCGATCTTGCTCCGTTCGGTCATGGGCAGGGCGCGATGCTGCACCAGCAGCGCCGGGATCAGATGTGCGGGCAACAGGGTGCGCAGTTGGCCGCGCACCTCGTGGGGGGTGATCGTTGATTCGTCATCGAGCACGATGTGTGCAACAAGGCGCTGGCCGCCCGATGGTGATGGGTGGGGCAGCACCACCAGGTTGCGAATGCCGGGGATCTGACGCAGCACCCGCTCGGGTTCAGATGGTTCGACGAGCTTGCCGCGGATCTTGATGAGATCGTCGATGCGCCCCAGATGTTGGTAGGTGCCATCGCCGAGCTGTTCGGCAAGGTCTCCGGACCGCCACCAGCGTGCGCCGTCGGCATCGGTGCCGAAGCGGGCGTTGGTCAGTTCTGGATCGTCGAGGTACTCGCAGGCAACGGCGCCGACGACGACGATCTGCTGCAGTTCGTCCGCTCCGTGGCCGATCGGTTCCAGCCGCACCCGACCCGGTCCGACGGGGAACCCCAATGAGATCGGCCCGCTGCGTTGCGGCGTGTCGGCTGCGATGCTGTTGAGGAACAGTGCTCCGGCAGTTTCGGATGCTCCGTATGCGACGGTGATCTCGGCGTTGGCGTTGAATGCCTGTCGGAGTGCGGGCAGCTGGTCCCACGAGAACGGCTCGCCGCCCACCACGATGCGCGTGACCGACTCGATGCGCCGCTCGGCGGGCGACCGGTTGAGCACGGTGGCCGCCAACGACGACACCATGCCGACCATGTTGATCGATTCGCGATCGATACGGTCGAGCAGCTCGAGTGGGGTCATCTGCGATGGGTCGAGCACCAACATCGATGGTCCCGTCGATGGCGTGACGGCATTGACCAGGCCGCCCATGAAGCTGAACGGCGAGAGGGCGGTCATCCGTTTCAACGGGTCGTTCTGGGCGTAGAAATCGAGATTGCGCTGGTGCATGGCCGAGAGGAACAGGCCGTCGTACACCACACCTTTGGGCCGGCCGGTGGAACCCGAGGTGAACACGACCGCAGCCCGGGCCGAGGGGTCCCTCGGCTGCGCAGGGCTGGGGCGATCCGGCGTGCAGCGCGCATCGATCGTGCGCATCCCGCTGGGTAGCAACCCAGCCCGGTGGGGTCCGGTGACGATGGCCAGATCCGGTTGCCCGAGCCGCTGCAGCAGTTCGTGCATCATCGCCGGCGGATGTGACTCGTCGAGCGCCGAGAATGCCACGCCGGCCCGGATGGCGGCGTGGATCGCCAGGATCGACCAGATGTCTCGCCCCACGACGATGGGGAGGATCAACGAGTCCCGGAGCGGTGCATCGGCGATGTGCTCGAGGATCAGCCGGGCCAGTGTCCCGGCGCGGGCATCGAACTCGGCGAAGCTCAAGCGGTCGGAGTTGTCCCACAGGGCGATCCGGTCCGGTGTGCGCAACGCCCAGTCGGTCAGGCCGGTGGCCATTTCGCTTGGCAGTCTCAACGACACGACGCACCCCTCGGATCGTGATTCGGGGCCATCGCTCGCTCGGTGTCTCTCAGCGGGCGAGGGGCTTGTACTTGATGCGGTGCGGCTGATCGGCGGCAGAGCCGAGTTCCTTGTGGCGCCAGGCCTCGTACTCGCTGAAGTTGCCCTCGAACCAGCGCACCTGGCTGTCGCCCTCGAACGCCAGCACATGGGTGGCGATGCGGTCGAGGAACCAACGATCGTGGCTGATGACCACGGCGCAGCCGGGGAAGTTCTCGAGCGCCGATTCGAGCGCGCGCAGCGTGTCGACGTCGAGGTCGTTGGTGGGTTCGTCGAGCAGCAGCACGTTGCCGCCGGTCTTGAGCAGCTTGGCCAGATGCACGCGGTTGCGCTCGCCGCCGGAGAGATCGCCGACACGCTTTTGCTGATCGCTGCCCTTGAAGTTGAAGCTGGCCACGTAGGCGCGCCCATTGACATCGCGGTTGCCGATCTTGAGCAGCTCGATGCCCCCGGTGATCTCTTCGAACACCGTGGCGTCGTCATCGAGGCTGTCGCGGCTCTGATCCACATAGGCCATCTGCACGGTTTCGCCCACGGTGATCGTGCCGCTGTCGCTGGGCTCCTGACCGGTGAGCATCTTGAACAGCGTGGTCTTGCCGGCGCCGTTGGGGCCGATGATGCCGACGATGCCTGCCTTGGGCAGGGTGAACGACAGGTCCTCGATGAGCAGGCGATCGCCGAAGGCCTTGCCGAGATGGTCGACCTCGATGACGGTGTCGCCCAAGCGGGGGCCTGCGGGGATCATGATCTCCAGGCGATCGGGGCCGCGCTCGGCTGCCTCTGCCTCGTTCTGCAGGCGGTCGTAGGCGGTGAGGCGGGCCTTGCCCTTGGCCTGGCGTGCCTTGGGCGACATGCGCACCCATTCGAGTTCGCGCTCGAGGGTGCGGCGGCGGTTCTCGTTGCTCTTCTCCTCGCGCAGCATGCGTTCCTGCTTCTGTTCGAGCCAGCTGGAGTAGTTGCCCTCGAATGGAATGCCCTTGCCGCGGTCGAGCTCGAGAATCCACTTGGCGACGTTGTCGAGGAAGTAGCGATCGTGAGTGATGGCCACGACGGTGCCGTTGTAGTCCTTCAGGAACCGCTCGAGCCATTCGACGCTCTCGGCATCGAGGTGGTTGGTGGGTTCGTCGAGCAGCAGCAGGTCTGGGTGGCTGAGCAGCAGCCGGCACAGTGCCACTCGGCGGCGCTCGCCACCGCTGAGCTTGGTGACGTCGGAGTCGTTGGGCGGGCAGCGCAGCGCGTCCATGGCGATCTCGACATTGCGTTCGAGGCTCCACGCATCGGTGGCGGCGATCTTGTCTTCCAGCTCGGCCTGCAGGACACCGATCTTGTCGTAGTCGGCATCGGGGTCGGCCCACATGGCCATGACCTCGTTGTAGCGATCGAGTACGCCCTTCACCTCGGCCACGCCGTCCATCACGTTGCCCAGCACGTCCTTGTCGGGATCGAGCTGTGGCTCCTGCGACAGGTAGCCGACAGTGAAACCGGGGGTGAGGCGGGCCTCGCCGCTGAAGCCGTCGTCGAGGCCGGCCATGATGCGCAGCAGGCTGGACTTGCCGGCACCGTTGGGGCCGAGCACGCCGATCTTGGCGCCCGGGTAGAACGAGAGCGAGATGTTCTCGAGCACCGTCCGGTCGGGCGGGTAGTGGCGGGCGAGTTTGTAACAGGTGTAGATGTATTCGTGAGCCATGGCGCCGATCAGGCTAGCCGTCGTCGGCGCCCGCAGACCGATCGCTGTCGGAGCACGGTGCGCGGACTTGTGGCTCGACGGTGCTACGTTCGCATCCAGTTTGGTTTTCACTACAAGAGGGGGTCGCTCCGATGGAGCTTCTTACGCGGTCGGGTTTCACTTTCGGTTTTCGCTGGCTGCACATCCTGGCCGGCATCACCTGGATTGGTTTGCTGTACTACTTCAACTTCGTGCAGGTGCCGGCGTTTGCAGCATTCGGTGACGAAGGCAAGGCGCGCAACATCGCCATCGACAAGGTCGCCCGCCGCGCCCTGTGGTGGTTCCGTTGGGCATCGGTGGCCACCATGCTCACCGGCCTGATCATCATCGGGATCACCAAGGAGTACATGAAGAAGTTCATGGCCGACGGTAGCGCCGGTGGCATTGGCCCGAACTCGTCGATCTTCGTCGGAATGGTGCTGGGCCTGACGATGGGCGCCAACGTGTGGATGGTCATCTGGAAGAACCAGAAGATCGTGCTCGCGAACGCCGCCAACGTGCTCGCCGGTGGCGAGGCCAACCCGGCAGCTGCTGGTGCCGGCCGCGCTGCCCTCTTGGCCAGCCGCCAGAACACCATCTTCTCGGTGAGCATGCTGTTCTTCATGGTCGGTACCTCGCACTTCTACGGCGTGTTCAGCGAGGCCACTGCCAGCAAGGGCTGGACCTTCGTGTTGATTGCATTCGCGCTGATCGCCCTGTTCGAGCTCAACTGCCTCGGCATCCTCGGCGGCAAGGCCAACACCAACAAGCTGCTGTGGTCCTACGAGAGCCACAAGAACGCCATCATCACCGCCTTCGGTCTGTGGGCCGCGCTGTGGATCCTCAGCGAGATCATCCTCAAGAAGTGATGTCGGCCGATCGGCTTCGCTGATCTGCTCGCCTCGACGATGTGAACATGGGCCGCCCTCCGGGGCGGCTTGTGTCGTTTTCGACGCAGTGTCGTTTTCGACGCAGTGTCGTTTCGTCACGTGTCGGTGAGACGACTCTGCGTCGTGCACGTGCTCGGCAGCCGACTACCGTTCGCCACAACAGAACTGTGGGGAGTTGCTGCATGGAGCCCGAGACCACCATCGAAACGCGCCGCTCGTTCTGTCGGTTCTGTCATGCCGGATGCGCCATCGATGTCGATGTCGACGTCGCCGCCAACCGTGTGGTCTCGGTGCGCGGTGTACTCGACGACCCCATGTACGAGGGCTACACGTGCATCAAGGGCCGACACCTCGGCGACCAGCATCATCACGATGGTCGTCTGTACCACAGCCAGAAGCGCAACGGCGGCGCGTTCGAGCCCATCGCCACGGCGCTCGCGTTCGACGAGATCGCCGATCAACTCGCCGGCCTCATCGAACGTCACGGCCCGCGTGTGCTGGCCACCTACTGCGGCACCGCTGCGTATCAGAACGCCACCGGACTGCCCGTTGCGAAGGCGTTCCACCAGGCCATCGGATCGCCCGGCTTCTACACCTCGGCCAGCATTGATCAGCCGGCGAAGTTCGTTGCACCGATGCGCCATGGTGCGTGGCAGGCCGGTGTGCAGCCGTTCGAATCCAGCGCCGTGGCCATGGTCATCGGCTGCAACACACTGGTCAGCACCTACAGCTTCCCGGGCGGGCTGCCCAGCTTCAATCCGTTGGTGCGGTTACGGCGCGCGAAGGCCAACGGGTTGCAGCTCATCGTGATCGATCCGCGTCGCACCGAGCTTGCGCACTACGCCGACCTGTTCTTGCAGGTGCGGCCCGGCGAGGACCCCACGTTGCTTGCCGGCATCATCCGCGAGATCTTGGTGCACGACGCCATCGATCACGACTTCGTGAGCCGCTGGGTGAACGGACTCGACGAACTCCGCGCCGCTGTCGATGCGTTCACGCCCGACTATGTCGAGCGCCGGGCAGGTGTGCCCACCGATCAGGTGCGTGAGGCGGCGCGCCTGTTCGCGCAGGGGCCCACCGGATCGGTCAGCACCGGCACCGGGCCGAACATGGCGCCGCACAGCACGCTCACCGAGCATCTCAGCGTCTGCCTCAACACCTTGTGCGGTCGATACCTGCGCGCCGGCGAGCCGCTGCTGAACCCGGGCGGCGTCCTCACTCCTCCCGGTGCCGTACGCGCCCAGGCCATCCCGCCGATGCCGCAGTACCTCAGCAAGGGCACGCCGCAGCGCGTGCGCAACCTGTACTCGCACCGGGGCGAGCCGCCCACCAGCACGCTGCCCGACGAGATCCTGCTGGAGGGCGAGGGGCAGATCCGTGCGCTGCTGACCATCGGTGGTAATCCGGTGGTGGCGTTCCCCGATCAACGCAAGACCGTCGAGGCGCTGCGATCGCTCGATCTGCACGTGGTCGTCGACGCCCATCTCTCTGCCACCGCGCAGTTGGCGCACTACGTGATCGCCAGCACGCTCAGCCTGGAACGGCCCGACGTGCCAACCACCATTGACCGGTGGTTCGCCGAGGCCTACACCAACTACACGCCGGCCGTGCTGCAGCCGGCGCCAGAGATGCGCCAGGAATGGCAGGTGTACACGGAACTCGCGTCGAGGCTCGGCGTCACCATCACCCTGCCCGGCGGCACGATCGAGCCGGGCGCCGATGTGACCGCCGACGATGTGCTCGACCTCATCTATTCGCGCGCGAAGGTCCCCTTCGCCACGGTGCGCGCCAATCCTGGCGGGCACATGTACCCCGAACTGGCAACGGTGGTCGAAGACGCCGACCCGGCAGCGACGGCCCGGCTCGAACTGGTGCCCGATGGCATCGCTGAAGAACTCGCCGAGGTGTTCGCCGAGGCCACCAGCGCGCAGGTGATTGCCGGGTTCGACCCGCACCGGCACACGTTCCGCATGACCAGTCGCCGGCTGAAGAGCGTGTTCAACTCGAGCGGTCGCGAGCTCGGCGACCTGCGCCGCAAAGAGGGCACCAACTACGCACACATGCACCCGAGCGACCTTGTGGCCGTGGGGGTGGTCGATGGTGACATCGTGGAGTTGGCGTCACCGCGTGGAGCCATCCGGGCCATCGTGAAAGGCGCCGAAGATGTTCGCCCCGGCACGGTCTCGATGGCGCATGCGTGGGGCGGTGTGCCAGATCAGCCGGGGGAGTTGTCGGTCATCGGCTCGACCACCTCGATGCTGGTCGACACCGACAGTGGGTACGACAAGTTCACCGGCATGCCCGTGATGAGCGCCATCCCCGTGCACGTGAGCGCCGTGAGAGAGCACTCACGCTGACGCCGCTGCGACCTAGCTGACGGTGAGCGTGGCCTTCATGTTGGTGTGGCCGGGCACGGTGCAGATGATCTTGTAGGTGCCGGGTGTGAGCGTGTACGAGCCCGTGTCCGTGGCGCCGCTCTTGGCGACCTCCAACTCGCCCGGCAGGGATTTGCCGGCGGGATCGATGATGGCCAACGTGTGTCGCTGGCTGTCGTTGTTGGTGTACAGCACCTTCACCTCTCCAGCTGTGGCCGTGTAGGAGCCGGTGTCGAACCGGATGCCGGGTCCGGCGATGACATGGAGGCCGATGTCGGCGGGCACCGTTGCGGTGGTTGCGTTGCTGGACGAACTGCTGGAACAGGCGGTGAAGGCCAGTGCCGCAAGGCCGGCGACGAGGGTCCGGGCCACGACGGCACGGGGTGTGTGGGTGAGCGGGCGGAACGTCATGGAACGGATTATATAAGCAGTCGCTTGTTAAATTCAAGGTGGCGCTTGTCTCACCGCCAGCGGGCAGGCTGTGTTCGGGCCGTTGGCTCGGTGCGGGTCGGGTGGACAACGCCCAAGGGATCAGCCCCGGCGAGTGTTGACGGCTACGATCTGTGCCGATGTCATCGCAACTGGAATCTGGTCAATCGTTTGGCGCGAACTCGTGGCTGGTCGACGAAATGTACGAGCAGTATCGGGCCGATCCCCAAGCGGTCGGAGAGGCCTGGCGGGAATTCTTCTCCGACTACAAATCGGGCGGCGCTGCCATAGCGGCGCCGACAATTGCGACGCCCTCGCCACCCGCCGCCCCGCAGGTTGCTGCGTCGCCTGCTGGCGCATCGGCTGAGTTGCTGGGCGAGCCCATCCGCGGAGCCGGTGCGGCCATCGCCGCCAACATGGAACGCAGTCTCACGGTTCCCACGGCGACCAGCTTTCGCAATGTGCCGGCCAAGTTGCTGGAGGTGAACCGCAAGGTCATCAACGGCTACCGCACCCGTGCCGGGCAGAGCAAGATCAGCTTCACTCACCTCATCGGCTACGCGATTGCGCGTGCCATCGGCGATGCCGTTCCGCAGATGAACAACGGTTACGCGGTCGATGCCGAGGGCAAGCCGCGAATCATCCGTAACGCCACGGTCAACATGGGTCTTGCCGTTGATGTCGCCAAGAGCGACGGCAGTCGCACCCTGGTCGTGCCCGTGCTGCGCGACGCCAACGTCTTGAACTTCGATCAGTTCATCTCTGCGTACGAGGAGATCATCCGCAAGGTCAAGGGCAACAAGCTGACCGTGGCCGACTTCCAGGGTGCCACCATCACCCTCACCAACCCCGGCACCATCGGTACCGTGCAGAGCGTGCCACGGCTCATGCCCGGTCAGGGCGTCATCGTGGGGGTGGGCAGCATCGACTATCCGGCCGAGTTCCAGGGCAGCGACGAACGCACCCTTGGTTCGCTCGGCGTCAGCAAGGTCGTCACGGTCACCAGCACCTACGACCACCGCATCATTCAGGGCGCCGAAAGCGGCATGTTCCTGAAGCGCGTGCACGAGCTGCTGCTCGGCGAACACGGTTTCTACGAGGACGTGTTCAAGGACCTCGCCGTGCCCTACGAGGCTGTCAAGTGGCGCACCGACATCAACCCTGCCAACAGCGAAGATGCGATGTTGCACAAGCAGATGCAGGTGGCCACGCTCATTCGCGTGCACCGGGTGCGCGGGCACCTCATCGCCGATCTCGATCCGCTGCGCTGGAAGCAGCCGCAGTTGCCGATGGAGCTTGATCCCGCCACCTACGGACTCACGATCTGGGACCTCGAGCGCGAGTTCCTCACGGGCGGCGTCGGTGGGGTGGAGAAGCAGGCGCTCGGCGATCTGCTGGGCGTGCTGCGCGACGCGTATTGCCGCACCATTGGCATCGAGTACATGCACATTCAGGACACCGACGAGCAGCGTTGGATCCAGAGCAAGGTCGAGGGCGTGCACTTTTCGTTCACGAAGGAAGAGAAGCGCCGCATCCTCGAGCGCCTCAACGCCGCTGAGGCCTTCGAGAAGTTCCTCGCCACCAAGTACGTGGGCGCCAAGCGGTTCGGACTCGAAGGCGCGGAATCCGCCATCCCGATCCTCGATTCGGTGCTCTCCAGTGCCGTCGATGCTGGCATTGATTCGGCGGTGCTTGGCATGGCCCACCGCGGCCGGCTGAACGTGCTCGCCAACCTGATGGGCAAGAGCTACGACCAGATCTTCAAGGAGTTCGAAGGCCACGTCGACCCCACCTCGGTACAGGGTTCCGGCGATGTGAAGTACCACCTCGGTGCCATCGGAAAGTTCGAGAGCCCGAGCGGCGGCGAGATCAAAGTCGAGCTCGCCGCCAACCCGAGCCATCTCGAGACCGTTGACCCCATCGTGCTGGGCATGGTGCGCGCCAATCAGGACCGCATCGAGCCGCCCGGTTCGTTTCCGTCCCTGCCCATCCTCCTTCATGGCGATGCGGCGTTCGCTGGTCAGGGCGTGGTGGCCGAATGCCTGGCGATGAGCGACATCAACGGCTATCGCGTCGGTGGCACCATCCACCTCATCATCAACAACCAGATCGGCTTCACCACCAGCCCGAAGTTCGCTCGTAGTTCGCTGTACTGCAGTGATGTCGCCAAGACCGTGCAGGCTCCCATCTTCCATGTGAACGGCGACGACCCCGAGGCGTGCGTGCGTGTTGCCCAACTGGCCTTCGAGTACCGCCAGCGGTTCCACAAGGACGTTGTCATCGACATGGTGTGCTATCGCCGTCAGGGTCACAACGAGGGCGACGATCCCAGCTACACCCAGCCGTTGATGTACAAGGCGATTGCCGAGCGGCGCAGCGTGCGCAAGCTCTACGTCGAGGCGTTGGTGAAGCGCGGCGAACTCACGGTCGACGAAGCTGAGAGCGCGTTGAAGGACTTCCAGAGCAAGTTGCAGGTTGCGCTCGACCAGACCCGGGCGCATGCGCCAGAACCGGTGAAGGTCGCCCGCCCGCCCAAGCCCGCAGGGGTGTTGCCCCATGTTCCCACCGGGGTGGATCGCTCCAAGCTCGATGCGATCTTCGACCACCTCACCGCCTATCCCGAGGGCTTCACGCCGCATCCCAAGCTGGTACGCCAGTTCGAGACACGGTCCAAGCTGTATCACGAAGGCAACCAGGTTGACTGGGCCACCGGCGAGGCTCTGGCCATTGGCTCGCTGGTGCTCGAGGGCACGCCGGTGCGCCTGTCGGGCGAGGACTCCCGCCGCGGCACCTTCAGCCAGCGACACGCCGCGCTGATCGATTACGAGACCGAGCACAACTGGGTGCCGCTGGCCGAATTGCCCGGTGCCACGGTGAAGTTCTGGGTCTATGACTCGCTGCTCAGCGAGTACGCAGCCGTCGGGTACGAGTACGGCTATGCCCACATCAACCACGACACGCTGGTGATGTGGGAGGCGCAGTTCGGCGACTTCATCAACGGCGCACAGATCATCATCGACCAGTACATCGTTGCTGCCGAGGACAAGTGGGGACAGGGCAACGGTCTGGTGCTGCTCCTGCCGCACGGGTTCGAGGGTCAGGGTCCCGAGCACAGCTCCGCCCGTATCGAACGGTTCCTGCAGTCGTGCGCCGAGGACAACATTCAGGTGTGCAATGCCACCACTGCTGCCCAGTACTTCCACCTGCTGCGCCGCCAGGTGCGGCGCGAGGTGCGCAAGCCGCTGGTGCTGTTCACGCCGAAGTCAGCACTACGCATGCCCCAGACGCGGTCCACGGTCGACGAGCTGGCGACGGGTTCGTTCGAGGAAGTGCTCGACGACCCAACCCCCGGTCTCGACAAGGCAGCTGTCAAGCGCCTGGTGTTCTGCAGTGGCAAGGTTGCATGGGATGCGTTCGCCGAGCGCGACAAGCGCGCCGTGCCCGCCGCCATCGTGCGCATCGAGCAGCTGTATCCGTTCCCTGCCGATCAGATGCTGGCGCTACTCGATCAGTACCCCAATGCGCGCGAGTTGGTGTGGCTGCAAGAAGAGCCCGAGAACATGGGGCCGTGGAACTTTGTCGAGGCCCGGGTGTGGCGTGTGAAGGAACGCGGCTACGACCTGCGCCATGTCGCCCGTGTCGAAAGCGGAAGCCCCGCCACCGGATCGAAGACCATCCACGATCAGGAGCTCGCTGATCTCATGGACGAGACCTTCGCCGGGCTCTGACCCGCGGCTCGCCCCAGTTCAGAACGTGAGGCCGGTGGCCTGTGCGAGTTCTGCGAGGGCCGTGGCCGGATCGACGACCTTGATCGTCTTCATGCCCATCGCTGCGGCGGGCTTGAGGTTGATGCCGAGGTCATCCAGGAAGATGCAGTCGCCGGGGCGTACCCCGAGCAGTTCGCAGGCAATCTCATAGAAACGGGGCTCGGGCTTGCGCACGCCGACCTTGCTGCTCTCGACGATGGCGTCGAAGCGCGCCATCACTGCGGCGAGGGCGATGGAACGATCGGTGCTGATGGCGGAAGACTCCACGTCGTGGGGCACCACGTTGTTGGTGAGGCAGGCGGTCTTGAACCCTGCGGCTTTGACGGCATCGAGGGCCGCAACCATCGCCGGGCGGATCTCGCCAGCCAGCAGGGCCAGCACTGCGGCGCCGCGTACCTCGTGGCCGAGTGCGCGCGAGTCGGCGGCGAAGGCCTCGTCGAACTCGGTGGGGCTGAGCTCGTTGCGTTCGAGTCGGGCCCAGGCGTTGGCGTCGGGATTGGCGGCATTGACCGAGCGGATGAAGTCCCGCGGCAGGTCGGCCGTGGCCTCGTAGTGGTTGAATGCTTCGAACGGACTCGACAGGATGACCCCGCCGAAATCCCAGAGGACTGCAGTGAACACGCGATGATCGTACGCGTCGGGCCTCCCAGATGCTTGACTGGCAGTGTTATGCCTCAACACGTCATCGTCGACGGCTCCAATTTGGCCACTGAGGGCCGAACCGCGCCAAGTCTCAAACAACTCAACGAGGCAGTCGACGCGTACCGCGCCGATCACCCCGAAGCGCTGATCACCGTTGTCGTCGATGCCACATTCGGCCATCGCATCGACCCCAAGGAAGTCCCCGAGTTTGAGCGGGAGATCGAGACCAACGCCTTCGTTGCTCCGCCCGCCGGCGCCGTGGGCCGGGGAGATGGCTTCATCTTGGGCATTGCCCAGAAGGTGAAGGGAACCGTGCTGTCCAACGACAGCTTCCAGGAGTTTCACGGTGAGTATGCGTGGCTGTTCGACGAAGGCCGACTGGTCGGCGGTAAGCCGGTTCCTCATGTGGGCTGGGTCTTCGTCAGCCGTACCCCGGTACGCGGGCCTGTCAGCCGGCGCTCGGTGAAAGAACAAAAGGTTGTCGAGAAGTCGCCCGGTCGCCGTCGGAGCAGTAAGTCGACCATCGACGCACCGTCGATCTCTGCTGATGCGCCCATGCCCATCCCGAAGTCGGCCCCTCCAGGTGCGGTGATGCCCGGAACCAAGCGTGCGGGCGAGCGACCATCCGCCGAACGCCACGAGGTTGGCGCGCAGACGAGCGAACGGCATGCGGGCGAGCGACAGACTGTGCCGAAGGCGGTCAACGACTTCCTGGCGTTCCTGTCGTTCGTGGAGCATCACCCAGTGGGCACCACGGTGGAAGGCGTCGTTGACAGCTACTCATCGCATGGGGCCTATGTGCTCATCGGCGATGCTCACGGGTATGTCCCGTTGCGCCTGATGGCTGATCCGGCGCCCCGCAGCGCCCGTGAGGCGATGGCGCTGGGTGACACCGTGGCTCTCGTCGTGCACAGCTTCAACGGCGCGCGCCGCAGCATCGACCTGGCGGTTCCGGCGATGGCCGGCGACATCGCCCCTCCGGCTCCTTCTCGCGCTCGGCGCGGCACCAAGAAGGCGGCGGGCTTGACGGCCGTCGTTGCGGCGAACGTGATCGAGGCCGCCACGGCAGCGATCGAGTCGTTGCAATCACCGACGGCCACGCGGCGAGGATCTGTTGGCAAGGCCGCAGCCGAACGCAAGCCAGCGGCAGCCACGTCAGCAACCAAGCCAACGGCAACCAAGCCCGCAGCAACCAAGCCCGCAGCAACCAAGCCCGCAACCAAGCCAACAGCAACCAAGCCAGCGGCAGTCAAGCCCGCAGGCAAGCCAGCGGCAGGCAAGCCAGCGGCAGGCAAGCCCGCAGGCAAACCAGCGGCAGCCAAGTCCGCAGCTGGCAAGGCCGAGCCAGAGAAGCGGGCGGCTTCGAAGGCCAAGCCCGCTGTTGGCGGTGTGGTCGAGACGCCCGCCGGGCGCAGGAATGCCGCACAGCCGGGCAAGGTCGCAGGGCCCACGACGGCCGCAGCGCCCAAGAAGGATGCAGCGCCCAAGAAGGCTGCAGCGCCCAAGAAGGCCGCAGCACCGAACGTGGCCGCGACCCCCGCACCGGCCGCTGGTCGGTCTCAGCCGGCCGCGTCAGCCCGCCCACCCAAAGCCGCCGATCGACCCGCAACCAAGCCAGTGGCGCCCAAGCCTGCCCCGGTTCAGCCTGCGCCGGCAAAGCGCCCTGCAACACAGGCGTCTGCTCGATCGGCCGCCCCCAAGCCGGGTCGCTCGTAAGCATGCGCGTCGCCACATGGAACGTGAACTCGCTGAAGGCGCGTCTCGCGCGGGTTGAGGAATGGTTGGCTGACGTACAGCCCGATGTGTTGTGCATGCAGGAGACCAAGCTGGCCGACGATGCCTTCCCGGCACTCACCTTCCAGGCAATGGGCTACGAGAGCGCACACCACGGCCAGGGTCAATGGAACGGCGTGGCGATCCTGTCCAAGGTCGGCCTCGACAACGTGGTGCCCAACTTCGCCGATGGCCAGGCCCCCGATGCCGAGGCGCGACTGATCACGGCCACCTGCGCCGGGGTGCGCATCACCTCGGTGTACGTGCCCAACGGTCGTTCGCTCGATCACGATCACTATCAGTACAAGCTGGCCTGGATGGCCCGTTTGCGTGCCCATGTGGCGCAGAACAGTTCGCCCACCGATCAGGTGGTGGTCACCGGCGACTTCAACATCGCACCGGACGACCGCGATGTCCACGACCCCGCCAAGATGGTGGGCGCCACACACGTGAGCCCCGCCGAGCGTGAAGAACTCGACGCCCTCTGCCGGTGGGGCATGACCGACATCTTCCGTCATCACCATCAGGACCCCAAGCTCTACTCGTGGTGGGATTACCGGGCCGGCGACTTCCACATGGGCCGCGGCCTGCGGATCGACCTCATCCTGGGCACGGCGCCAGTGGTGGCCCGCAGTACGTTCTGCGTGATTGATCGCAATGCACGCAAGGGCACCTCGCCCAGCGATCACGCCCCCGTGCTGGTCGATCTGGCCGACGCATGAGCACCGCTGACGCGCCCGGCGCAGGCGATCGCACGCACGGGTTGCCCGACGACCACCCGTTCGCCGGTCGGGTCGGCCCAGCCACGATGCGCGATGCCATCAATGCCCGGCTCACAGCAGACACCGCTCCCACCGGGGCGCGGGCCGAGCTGGCGGCCGCCACGCGCATCATCATCGACGAACTCATGCGCAGCACGGCTGATGACCTCGACCTCGAACAGGCCGCAGCGTTGGTGGTGAACGCTGCGGCGTTGTTGCAGGAGCAATCGCATGGTCGCGGTTACGTGGGTGTGGCCGAGGGTTCACTCGCCAACGGGCACCAGAGTTTCATCGACTTCAGCCCGTTCATCGGCGTGCTCAATCCGCTGGCCCCGCCGATCATCGTGCGGTTCGACGACAAGGGCGACGTCACCGCCACGTGCACCTACGGCGCCGCGTACGAGGGGCCTCCCGGGTGCCTGCACGGCGGGTTCATCGCTGCCGGCTTCGACGAGGTGCTCGGCTTCGCCCAGGCACAGTCGGGACAACCGGGTATGACCGGCCGGCTCACCATCACCTATCGATCACCGACGCCACTGTTCCGCGAGGTCCGCTTCGCCGGACGCCTCGACCGCATCGATGGCCGCAAGATCTATGCCAGCGCCGAACTGATGGTGGACGACACATTGTGCGCCGAGGCCGAGGGACTGTTCATCTCGATGAAGCCCGAGGTGTTCGAGCGGTTGCTGAAGCTACGCGGCGGTAGCGCAGCGCCTACAACGCCCGGCTGAGCGCTGAGAGCATCCGCGGGGCGATGCGCGCGGCGGAGATGGGCCCCAGATCGGTGAGGGCGATGACCTCGTCGACGGTGTTCGGTCGGGCCGCCGCAACCTTGCGCAACGACTCATCGGAACAGATTGCTGCGGGGGCAACCTGAGCCGCCTTGGCCGCGTTCGATCGCCAGGCGAGCAGCGCTGCGTACACGGGGTCCGGCTCGGCGCGCGGGAGCCGCCGGACGGTGGGCGCCGCGGCGGGCTCGTCGACGGTGGTGGCGAGGTCGGCGATGAGGGGCGATGCCTGTGCGCTGCGTCCGTTGCGTTGCGCGGCCCAGGTGATGACGAGCTGCTCGCGGGCACGGGTGCATGCCACGTACAGCAGGCGAGCTTCTTCGGCACGTTGGGGCACCGTGGTGGCAGTTGAGTGGGGGATGAGTCCCTGCTCTGCTCCGATGATGATGACGGTCTGCCATTCGCGGCCCTTCGCGCCGTGAAAGGTGAGTAGGTCGACAGCATCCTCTGGCTGGGCGTCTTCGAGATTGTCGAAGGGCGAGTGCAGCTCGACCCAAGCGCGCAATGACAGACCCGTGCGTTGGGCCAGGAAACGGTCGGCTGCTTCGGCCACCCGGGCGCGTACAGGGTCGGTGTTCGCGTCGGCGGTCACGGCCTCGACCCACGCTCCAAGATCGGTGGGCGTGCGGCAGGCGTACGCCTCGGCCATCGCTGCCCCGAAGGCCCGCCGCGCCCCGGTGCGGCCCTGCACGTTTGCCGGCACCCCGGCGCGCGCCAGCGCATGGCTCACGGCCGTGAGCTGGGCGACCGTGCGGGCCAGGACGGCACAGCTGCGCCATGGGCGTTGGGCCCCGATGATCTCGCGCAGCAGGCGACCAACGGCGATGTTCTCGGCAGCGTCGTCGGGTAGGCCGACGACGCGCACGCCCATACCGTCGCCGGGGACGGCCACCGAATCGTCGGACTGCGCTGCCTGGGTCAGCACCCCTCGTGCAGCGGTGATGATCTGCGGTGTGCAGCGGTAGTTGCGGGTGAGACGCGTGATCGTGATGCCCGGATACACCTGCTCGACGTTGTCCATGATGGTGGGATCGGCGCCGTTGAAGCTGAAGATGGCCTGGCGCGGATCGCCCACCAGGCACAGATCGGAGCGGCCATCGCGAAGCGCCTCGAGGAAGGCGAACTGCAGCGGATTGAGGTCCTGGCACTCGTCGACGAACAGGTGCCGGAACCGCCACCGCACGCCGGCCGCCCACGCCTTGTCGGTGCCGAGCGCCTGCAGGCTCTGCTCGAGCAGGTCGTCGAAATCGACCACGCCGCGCCGGTTCTTGATGGTGGCGTAGGCCTGCGCGACGGCGACGAATTCGGTGGGGCCGAGGTTGATTCGCCGTCCGACCCGTTTGGCCGCAGCGGCGGCCTCTGCGAAGGGCACGCGTCGTGCCCGCGCCCAGTCGAGGTCGGCCAACGCCACCGATGGCTCAGCGTTCACCCCGGCCAGCCGGATCGCCTCGTTCATCAGTCGAAAGCGGTCGGAGGCAATCGACGGCGGGCGCTGTCCCAGATCGATCGATCGTTGACGCAGCAGGCGCATCGCCACGGCGTGAAAGGTGCCGGCCTCGATGCGCTCGCGCAGGCCCGCCCGTCGGAGGCGCTTGTGCAGTTCGCCGGCCGCCTGATTGGTGAAGGTGAGGGCCAGGACATGCTGGGGCTGCACGTCGGGGTCGGTTGCGATGCGGTAGGCGATACGCCGGGTGAGCACGGTGGTCTTGCCCGAGCCCGCAGCGGCCACGATGGCGAGCGGCGCGGCCGCCACCGTGACGGCGGCGCGCTGGTCGGCATCGAGTCCGGCCAGCAGTTCGTCGACGTCCATCGGGCCACGTTACGTCGCCGGGTGCGCTTCGCGCTTCGCGTATAGTTGGGTCATGGCATATTCCAAGAAACACCTGAACGTGAATGAAACGGTTGTGCTCGATCTGCAGCCCCATTGGTGGTTCTTTGCGGCTCCCGCAGCGACGCTGATTGCAACCATCGTGGTGGGCTTCCTCGTGAAGACCAAGCTCGACGGCAATGCCGGGAAGTATCTCGGCTACGTACTGCTGGCGGCTGTCATCGTCTCGGCGTTGTGGCTGTTGCGTCGTTTCGCCGACTGGAAGACCACCAACTTCGTCATCACCACCGATCGCGTCATCTTCCGCCAGGGCCTGGTGGCCAAGCGCGGGGTCGAGATCCCGTTGGGCCGGGTCAACAACGTCAACTTCAACCAGACCGTGTTCGAGCGCATCATCGGAGCGGGCGATCTGCTCATCGAATCCGGTGGCGAAGACGGTCAGCAGCGATTCAGCGACATTCGCAATCCCTCTGGTGTGCAGAACCTGCTGCACGCCCAGGTCGAGGCCAAGGCCAGCCGCGGCATGAACTTCGCCCCGCCTGCCGCAACGCCGGTCGACGTGGCGGGTCAGTTGGAGAAGCTCGAGGGCCTGCTGCAGCGCGGCTCGCTGTCGCAGGACGAGTTCGATGCGCAAAAGGCGCGACTGCTCGGCAACTGATCAGCGTCGGTTGATCAACCTCCGACGCTGCCAGGGCTGCGACCACCATGGACATCACTACACGGGTCGTGAGCCTGGTGCCGTCGATCACCGAGACCCTGTTGGCATGGGGGATAGTCCCGATTGCCTGCACGCGTTTCTGTGAACAGCCGCTGATCGTTCACGTTGGTGGCACGAAGGATCCGGATGTCGAGCGCATCACTGCGATGCGTCCAACGGTGGTGTTGATGGATCGAGAGGAGAACCGCCGCGACGACGCCGAGGCCCTGCGCTCGGGCGGTGTCGAGGTGTTCGACACGCACGTGACATCGATCGACGATGTGGGGCCCGTGCTTGCCGGGCTGCGTCGTTGCCTCGGGCTGGATCCCTTGTCTGCCGACGGCGATGCAGCGGCCCTGGCCCCGGCGCCGGCGCAATCGCTCCTGCCCCGCTCGGCGTTCGTGGCCATTTGGCGTCGACCGTGGATGACGTTGAATCACGCGACGTACGGTTCGTCGCTGCTCGCCTCGATCGGCATCACCAATGTGTTCGCAGACGATCCCCAGGCCTATCCGGTCGTGGAACTCGGCCAGGTGGCTGCGCTTCAACCCGATGTGATCCTGTTGCCATCCGAGCCATACGCATTTGGACAGCGTCATGTCAGCGAGGTTCGTGATGCCGTGCCGGGTGCCGATGTTCGCCTGGTCGATGGCAGGGACCTGTTCTGGTGGGGCGTTCGTACCCCCGGTGCCCGACGACGTCTGGCTCAGGCGATCGCATCGCCCGGCGAGTAGCCGACGAAGCGACCGCTGGCGTCACGTTCGACGTGGTCGAGACCGACCACGGCTCGGCGGTTGATCGGACCATACACATGCGGGAACAGTGGCGCCGAGGGCAGTGGTGGGGCGTTGCGTCGGCTTGCGTCGGCTGCCGGCGGGGCGGCGTTGAGGTGTGCCGGCGCCTCCCATATGCATTCGCTGGTGAGCAGAGAGGTGTCGATGTGCAGGGCCACGAAGTCGCCGTCGTGGGAGGTGTAGAACGCATTGGCCACCTGCAGCAGCATCGCCGCATCTGCTGTGCAGTGGATGAAACCCTCCGTGAACAGCGAGGCATTGGTGACGGGGTCGTCGGGAGCGAAGCGTTGCCAATCGGCGGCAGGGATGAGATGCAAGATGATGCTCATGACGATGACGACACCTGTTCACGGGTGGCTCCGTGAACGGCCTGCACGACCCAACCGGCGGACACTGCTCCGGGGCGGGTCATCGCCACGATGCAGCCGCCGAAGCCGCCACCGGTCATCCGTGCGCCGTAGACACCCGGTGTGGCGCACATCGCCTCGACCGCCCGGTCCATGACCGGGGTGCTGGTGGCGAAGTCGTCGCGCAGGCTGTTGTGGCTCTCGACCATCAGCCGGCCGGCACCAACGAGATCACCAGCACCGAGGGCGGCCGAGAAGTCGCGCACGCGCTGGTTCTCGTTGACCACGTGCTGGGCCCGTTGCCGAACGACGTGATCGGTGATTCGCCCGACGTCGGCAGCGGTTGCCAGACGTAGTGGGCCGATGGCTGCTTCGGCGGCGGCGCATTCGTTCACCCGGTCGGCGTACTCGCTGCCGACCAGCGTGCGGTGGGCGATGAACTGCACAACGATTTCAACGTCTTCGGGGAGCGGTATGGGGTCGACCGTGAGCGCATCGCAATCGATGAGCAGCGCGTGGTCGGCAATACCGGCGGCAATGCACAACTGGTCCATGATGCCGCACGGCACGCCGCTGGCGCGGTGCTCGGCCCGCCGACCCAGTTGGGCCAGCGAGACAGCATCGCCCTGGAATCCGAGGGCGAGTGCGGTGGCGATCTCGAGCGCAGCGCTGCTGGACAGCCCGGCGCCCACGGGGATGGTGGTGGAGACATGCCCGCGAATGGAACGGGCGCTGGCGCCGATCTCGGCGGCGACGCCGGCCACATAGCGCCCCCAGGAGGGTTCGACCGTGGCTGGATCGCGCACGGGGAGTGGTAGCGACAGCGGCACGGGCTCGTTGGCCGAGGTGAGTTCGATGGGGCCGTCGTGATGTGTTCCCTCGATGACGGTCCACCGGTCGATGGTCATCGGGAGCACCAGGCCGCCGGTGTAGTCGGTGTGATCGCCGATGAGGTTGACCCGCCCGGGCGCCCGGACGATGAAGCGGTCGGTCATGCCAGCTTGAGGGCCACGCTCAGGCGTTCGAGCGCATCGAGGTCGAATGGAGCGCGCAGCGCAATGTTGACCTGATCGGCTCCGGCATCGATGTACTGACCGATGCGGTCGAGGACCTGGTCGTCGGTTCCGGTGAGGCAGCCGTTGCGGACAGCGTTGGCGAGGTGACCGAACTGGGACTGCAGGCTGTCCTCTGTCCACGCCAGACCGACGTTGATGGCACAGCGGATCTCGGAGGGGTCACGTCCGACGGTGGCGCAATGATCGGCCAGCACGCCGCGCTTACGGGCGAACTCGTCGGGCGACACGAACGGTACGTTCCATCCGTCGGCGTACTTTGCGGCGATCTTCAACGTGCGCTTCTCGCCGCCGCCACCCACCCAGATGGGCATCTTGGCCTGCACCGGGCGCGGCTCGTTACGCGCCTCGCGCAGCGTGAAGTGATTGCCTTCGAAGCTGGTCACATCGTTGTGGAGCAGACCGCGGAGCACCTGGATGCCCTCCTCGAGCTGATCCATACGCACTTTGGTCTCGGGGAATGGAATGCCGTAGGCGTTGTACTCGACCTGCGCCCAACCAGAACCGATGCCCATGTCGGCGCGCCCGCCAGACAGGTGATCGATGGTGGTGACGGCCTTGGCCAGCACTGCGGGGTGGCGGTAGCCCACCGAGTAGACCAGCGACCCGATACGGACCCGCGACGTCTCACAGGCCAGGGCGGCGTGCATGGCGACGGCTTCGAGGCATTCGGCGTCGTCGGGTTTGCCGGTGGCGCCGTAGAAGTGGTCCCAGATCGAGATCCAGCCGTAGCCGAGCGCCTCGATGCGGTGCCACGACGAACGCAGATCATCGCTGCTGATGTGCTGTAGGCCGGTGTGAACTCCAAAAACCGTCATGGTCGCAAACCGTAGCCGCTGCTCCGTGTTGACCTACGAGCCATCGTGCAGCGAGACTCAGCGGATGCCCAGAGCCGTCGTCAACGCCCTCCCCGCCAGCGGAGCGATGGTCGAGCTCGAGTACGAGACCATCGGCTCACCTGCCGATGCCCCGTTGTTGCTCATCATGGGGTTCACGGCGCAGCTCACGCTCTGGCCTCAGGGGTTGTGCCAGATGTTGGCCGATCGCGGCTTCTACGTGATCCGGTTCGACAACCGGGATTGCGGTCTCAGCACCAAGCTCGACGGCGTCGAAGTCGACCTGGGGGCCGTGCTCACGGCGGCGCTCAGCGAGCGTCCAGACCTCCTGCCTCCCGTGCCGTACACCCTGTCGGACATGGCCGCCGATGCGGTGGGCCTGCTGGATCACCTCGGCATCGCCGCTGCCCACATCATGGGAGCGTCGATGGGCGGCATGATCGCCCAGACCGTGGCCATCGAGCATCCCACCCGCACGCTGTCGCTCGTGTCGATCATGTCCACCACCGGCGACCCCGAGGTCAGCCAGCCCGAGCCCGAGGCCGGAGCCGTGTTGTTGGCGCCGCCACCCACCGATCGTTCTGCCTACATCGAGAATTCCGTCAGCTCGATGATCTGGCAGTCGAAGAGGTACGCCAATCCCGACAGGATTCGCGAGCAGGCCGCTGCCGACTTCGACCGCAGCTTCTACCCGCAGGGATCAGCGCGCCAGCTGGTGGCCATCTATGCGAGCGGTCGTCGGTCGTCGCTGTTGCCCCATCTCGAGACACCCACGCTGGTGATTCATGGCCGAGACGACACGTTGCTCCCGCCGGCCGGCGGGTTCCGCACCGCCGAACTGATCCCGGGCGCCAACCTGTTGTTCATGTCCGATATGGGGCATGATCTGCCCGAGCCGCTCTGGCCCGTGCTGGTCGATGCCATCGTCGCCAACACCGCACGCTGACGCCTACCCTCATCCAGCAATCGCCACACTCATCGCACAGGAGTCACCAACATGTCAGGTCCGCTCAGCGGCTATCGCATCATCGAAATTGCCGGTATCGGCCCCGGGCCATTCGCGGCGATGATGCTCAGCGACATGGGTGCTGAGATCATCCGCGTCGAGCGGTCACAGGCGGTCCGCGAGGGCGCCGGCCCCAACCTTGATGTCATGCAGCGCAACCGCCGCAACATTGCAATCGACCTCAAGAACCCCGAGGGAGTGGAAGCGCTGATGCAGCTCATCGAGGGCGCCGATGCGCTCATCGAGGGCTTCCGCCCAGGCGTGATGGAGCGCCTCGGCGTCGGACCCGACGACTGCTTGGCGCGTAACCCCAAACTGGTCTTCGGGCGTATGACTGGCTGGGGCCAGCAGGGCCCGTATGCGCTGGCCGCCGGACACGACATCAACTACATCTCGCTCGCCGGGGCACTGGCTCACTACGCCCGCGCTGGCGAGGCGCCCGTGCCGCCGCTCAACATGGTTGGCGACTTCGGCGGGGGCGGCATGTTCTTGGCCTATGGCGTGGTGTGCGCACTGCTCGAGGCGCAGCGCAGCGGTCAGGGGCAGGTGGTCGACACGGCGATGGTCGATGGTGCTGCCGTGCTGATGAGCATGTTCTGGGGCTTCAAGAACATGGGCGCCTTCAACGAGGACGCGCCCGGCACCAACCTGCTCGACACGGGTGCGCACTTCTACGACGTGTACGAGTGCAGCGACGGCAAGTACATCTCGATCGGATCGATCGAGTCGCAGTTCTACGCCGAGCTCCTGCGCCTGACCGGGCTCGACGCCGACCCCGAATTCGCACAGCAGCACAACCAGGCCAACTGGCCGCACCTCAAGGAACGGTTCGCTGCGCTGTTCCTCACCCGCACCCGGTCGGCATGGTGCGAGCTGATGGAACACACCGACGTGTGCTTCGCCCCCGTGCTGACCATGAGCGAGGCTGCGCTGCACCCGCACAATGTCGAGCGCGGCACCTTCATCGAGGTTGACGGCGTCACCCAGCCGGCGCCAGCGCCGCGGTTCAGCCGCACCAAGCCCGAGGTCACCCTGGCGCCGGCACGCGCCGGCGAGCACACCCGCGAGGTGTTGCACGATTGGGGTTTCACGGCCGAAGCCGTCGACGCGTTGTTCGCCGCGGGCGCGGTCAAATGACCCGGTGTGCCTGCCGGATGGGTGTGCGCTGACATGGGTACGCTCGTGTGCTTCCACGCCCACCCCGATGACGAGTCCATCTCCACCGGCGGCACCATCGCCCGCGCCGCCGCCGAGGGGCACCGTGTGGTGCTGGTGGTGGCGACCAACGGCGACCACGGCGAGACGCCCGATGACCTCGCCCCGGGCGAGACCCTGGTGCACCGCCGGCAGGCCGAGGCCGCCCGCTCGGCCGAGGTGCTGGGCGTGCACCGCTTGGTCTGGCTGGGTTACAAGGACAGTGGAATGACGGGGTGGGAACAGAACGCCGACCCAGAGTCGTTCCTGCTGGCCGACCTCGATGACGCCGCCGAACGCCTGGCGCAGATTCTTCGTGAGGAATCGGCCGACATCGTCACCACCTACGATTGGCACGGCAACTACGGGCATCCCGATCACATCAAGGTGCATCAGGTCGGTCATCGGGCCGCTGAGTTCGCCGGCACGCCGGCGGTGTTCGAAGCCACGATGAACCGTGACCACATCGTCAAGATGATGAGCATGGTCAGCGAACTCGGGGCAGCGAACCCCGACGACAGCGACGAAGCCTTCGACCCGTCCGGGCCCGCTGACGACGGCAACCCGTTCGGCATGTCCGAGAGCGAACTGACCCACGCGGTCGACGTCACCGGCTACATCTCGCAGAAGCGGGCGAGCATGCGCTGCCACGCCAGCCAGATCACCGACACCAGCTTCTTCATGCAGATGCCCGACGAGGTCTTCGCACTCGGTTTCGGCACGGAATGGTTCATCAAGAAGGGCGCAGCCCCGGGCGTTCAGCCCGGCTGGTTGTTCGACTAGCGATGCCCCGGCTGTATCTGGTTCGTCACGGTCGCGCTGCGGCAGGCTGGAACGTGGACCCCGATCCCGGTCTCGACGACCTCGGTCGCCAACAGGCCGAACGGATGGCCGATGCCCTGCAACCGCTCGGACCATTGGCGCTGGTGTCCAGCCCGCTGCTGCGATGTCAGCAGACGGCTGCGGTGTTGGGCCTGCGATGGGGTGTCGACGCCACCATTGCGTCCGACGTCGCCGAGATCCCATCACCCATCGGCGTGGCCGTGGCCGACCGTGTGGAATGGTTGCGGGAGGCCATGCGCGGTACCTGGGCCGAGCTCGGTCCGCGCTACACGGAGTTCCGCGACGGCGTTGCTGCCTACCTGAGCGGTCTCACCGACGACACCGTGGTGGCCAGCCATTTCGTGGCCATCAACGCTGCGATCGGCGCTGCGGCTCACGACGACAGCGTGGTCATCCGCAGCCTCGACAACTGTTCCGTGACCGTCATCGATGTGGTCGAGGGACGACTCCACCTGGTCGAGGGCGGCCACGAGGCCGACACGCTGATTCGCTGATGGGCGTCGCTTCATTGCAGGCATGCCGTGGACTTGGCCCCCGGGCGAGGCAAACTCTGCAGATGAGAAGTCGTCGGTTCTCCCTTGGGTTGGTGATGTGTGCAGCGCTGCTGTTCGGAGCAGCGGCGTGCAGCAGTTCCTCGAACAGCTCATTGGACACCCTCACCAGTGCTTCGCCCTCCTCTGTCGAATCCACCACCAGCGTGGCGGGCCCCACCACCACGGCCGCCGCCACCACCACGACAGTTGCCCCCACCACAACCGTGGTTGCCGCCACCACCACGACCGTGCCCGTGGGCGCATCGGTCGGCCTGCGTGGCGACGGCGTGGGTGATGCCATCTTCGGCGCCGACCCCGATGGGGTCATCGATTACCTGAACGCGCTGTTCGGCGCACCCTCCAGCGACAGCGGCTGGGTGTCGGCTGTCGAGCGCACGTGCCCGGGCACCGAGGTGCGCTCCGTGTCGTGGGGCGACCTTGCGTTGCTGTTCGGCGATGAGAGCTCTGTGTCCAGCGGACGGCGACACTTCTTTGCCTGGTCGTACGGTCCCGCCCCGTCAGGGGTCGCCATCAGCCCCGCCGGCTTGGCCACGGCGCCGCCGGGCCTCATCGGCATCGGGTCCACGGTTGCCCAGATTCGTGCGGCCTACCCAACGGCGTCCATCTCGCCGGGTGACGAGCTGGTCGGCCCCTCAGCGGCAATCGGCGACGGCTTGGTTGCCTTTCTCACCAACACCTCCAGAACGGGCGTGGTCACCAGCCTGGTCGGTGGTTTCGGCTGCGGCGAGTAGCTCGGTTGACAGTGTGACTAGTCTGTTCGAACTGGGAAACATGGAGGTGCTGCTGTGAAGAAGATGCTGCCCGTCGCCGAACTGGCTCGCGATTCGCGTTTCTCGCGCGTCCAGGTGGAGGTCACGCTGTTCGATCCGCGCAACCTCAGCCCATCGGCCCAGGTGAACGGCATTGCGCCCGCCCACCCCAATGCCAGCGACAACGCACGCGGCCTGATGCATGGCATCTTCGTCGGCGAGATCCAGGCGCTCGAGGGCGCTGGACGCACGTGTTGGGATTTCGAGACCGGCGATGGGCGCGAGCAGGCACCGTTCGCGATGAAGCTCGACATGGCCCGGCAGTGCTGGGACGAAGCCCGTCACGTCGAGATCAGCTGCAGGCTCAGCGAGCACATGGGTAGCGAGATCGGCGAGTTCGCCGAGGGCACGCTGCTGTACGAGGCTGCGTGCAACCCCGACCCCGTGCTGCGCCTCACCGGGGTCAACCGCGCCCTCGAGGGGCTGGCTATCGACGTCTTCACCACGATGAAGAACTTCGGCACCACGCTGGAGGATCCGGTGATGCAGTTCTGCGAGGACTGGATGCTGGCCGATGAGGTGACCCACGTGAAGATGGGCAGCGACTGGCTGCGCAAGCTCACGGTGAACGACCCCCAGCGTCAGAAGGACGCGCTCGAGTTCCAGCGTGCGGTCGACAAGTTGTTCAGCTTTGGCGGCTTCCGTGGCGAGGGCGGGGATCACCCCATCAACCTGGCCCGCAACTTTCGTCGTCTTGCCGGTTTCGACGACGCCGAGATCGCCGACCTCGTCGAGATCTCGGCACAGGCCTATCTCGAAGCCCAGCAACAGCAGCAGCTGCGGGCCGACGAAGCAGCGGCAACCGCCGCTGCGCACTGACGGTTTGCGAAGGCGGCGGTTGTCCTGATTGCCCTGCTTCTCCGCGACCTGCACGCAAACTGGGCATGGTTCGTCATCATCGGTAACGGTCTGGCCGGGATCTGGTCGTTGGCCGCCCACCGATACACAGCCCTACGCACACGCGCGTTGTGGTGGTTCATCGGCATCGTCGAGGTCGCCATCTTCGTGCAGGTGGCAATGGGCGTTGCGCTGGTGAACAAGTACAAATACAACTTTCCCAAGTTCCATGCGTTCTACGGGTTCGTGGCCATCATTGCAGTGGCCATCATCTATAGCTACCGGCCACAACTCAAGGGCAAAACGTACCTGCTGTACGGGGGCGGTGGCCTGTTCCTGATGGGCCTCGGCATCCGCGCCATGCTCGTTGGCTGACCGCCGCCCGGGACGGTCGGTATGGGCCGACCGTTGCCGCCGCAGCGGTCTAGATTGCTGAGCATGGGGTCACTCGATGGTCAGGTAGCAGTCGTGGTCGGCGGACACAGCGGGTTCGGCGAGGCCATCACCCGGTTGTTCGCTGCTGAGGGGGCACAGGTCGTGGTGGCGGCCCGGCGCATCGAGCTCGTGAACGAAGTTGCCGCGTCGGTCGGGGGCCTCGGCGTGGACTGCGACATCACCGATGATGATCAGGTGCAGGCGCTCGTGGCCACAGCCGCAGCTGCGTACGGCAGGATCACCATCGCCGTGAACTGCGCCGGCTACGAGCAGAGCACACCCATCAGCGAGTTGACCCCGCAGCGACTCGACACGATGTTGGCTGTGCAACTCAGCGGGGCGATGTACTGCATCCGCCACTTCGGCAACGCCATGGCGGCGTCTGGTGGTGGGGCATTCCTGTCGATCAGCTCGCTCACCGCGCAGAATCCATCGCGCGGCCTGGCCGCCTACGCCAGTGCCAAGGCGGCCGTCGAGTACGCCAGCAAGGTCGCTGCAGTCGAGTACGGCGAGCAGCAGGTGCGCTTCAACACGGTGGCGGCGTCGCTCATCCCCACTCCGATGACCGAGCGGATCTTCCGGGTCGAATCAGCGATCCAGGCGCTGCGTGAGGTGACGCCACTTGGGCGCATGGGCACCAGCGACGATGTCGCCAGGGCGGCGCTGTTCCTGTGCGGACCCGATGGCAATTTCATCACTGGCCAGACGCTGTGCGTCGACGGTGGGGCATCGCTGTTGATGTTGCCCTCACCGCAGATGTTTGCTGATGTGTACCGCCGTTGGAGCGAGGGCCAAGCCACGCAGACGGGCGACTAGCCGATGCGTTACGACACGGTCATCATCGGTGCAGGGTCGTCGGGCGCAGTGCTCGCCGCCCGATTGTCCCAGATGCCGCACCATCAGGTGCTGTTGCTGGAGGCGGGGCCCGACCACCGCAGCGCCGATACGCCTGATGCGGTTGCCGGCGGTTCGTTCTTCGACGCGCTGGCCGTGCCGGGCCGGATCTTCCCCGGCCTCACGGCACAGCACGCCGACGGTGCCCCCGAGCGGCTGTACCAACGTGGGCGAGGCGTGGGCGGCTCGTCGGCGGTCAACGCGATGATCGGGATTTGGGGCATCCCCGACGACTACGACCATTGGGAGCGAGATCTCGGCTGCGATGGGTGGTCCTGGAGCGACGTCGCGCCGACCTTTGCGTCGCTGTCCATCCCCTTGACGCAGGCCGCGCCATCGGAATGGGGCAGCGTCGATCGGGCGCTCATCACTGCAGCGCTGGGCCTGGGCCATGGCGAGTGTGCCGACTACCTCCGGCCCGCAGCATTGGGTGTCGGGCCGGCGTGGCTCACCCGGGCCAATGGGCGCCGGGTCTCGGTGAACGATGCCTATCTCGAACCGGCCCGTGGCCGTACCAACCTGACCGTGCGTGGCGACGCACTGGTGGATTGTGTGCTGCTGGACAGTACGCGGGCGGTCGGCGTGCGATTGGCCGATGGCGAGATCATCGAGGCAGCCGAGGTCATCGTCAGCGCCGGGGCCATCCACTCGCCGGCGGTGCTGTTGCGCAGCGGGGTCGACCTGCCGGGGATCGGACGCGGTCTGAAGGACCATGCCTCTGCTGCGGTCACGCTGGCCCTGCGCGAATCGGCGAGGTCCTCGCCGCATGCGCTCGCTCTGGCCACCATGCTGCGGTGGTCGTCTGCCGACGGTGTGGCCGATCTACAACTGCTCCCCGTGAACCATCTCGGCGCAGCGCCCGAGGCGGCAGGGCTCGGGCTGTTGATGGCCGCCGTCATGGATGTGCACTCGCTGGGTTCGGTGTCGTTGCGCAGCACCGATCCGCTGGTCGACCCCGCAGTGCAGTTCCACATGCTGTCCGACGAGCGCGACCGGGTACGTCTGCGCGAAGCGGTTCGGCACATGGTCCGCCTGGCGGAGTCGGATGCGTTCGTGCAGATCTGCACGGCCGCCTACATCGATGCCGTCGGTACGCCGATTGCAGCACTGCCCGATGATGACAGGGCGCTTGATCAGTGGCTCGTGGCCAACGTGGCCGATTACGTGCATGCCAGCTCGAGCTGTCGCATGGGTCCTGACGGCGACGACCTCGCTGTCGTCGACACGCAGTGTCGGGTCCGGGGCCATCAGGGCCTGCGGGTGTGCGATGCCAGCGTGTTCCCCGATCTGCCGAGAGCGAACACCCATCTGCCCGCTGTGATGGTCGCCGAGCGCATCGCCGCCCACCTCGCCGCTGCGGCTGATTGAGCGGTCTACAGCGAGGCGTAGGCGGCGTCCACCAGCGAGCGGTTGCGGGTGCTCTGCCACCGTGGGATGACATGGTTCATCACATAGCCGAACGACAGTCGTTCGTGGGGATCGGCAAAGCCGAGGGCGCCGCCCGTGCCGAAATGGCCGAAGCTGTCGGGATGGGGGCCAAACGGCCGACGGGCCGTGGTCGGCTTGAACCCAAGCCCGAAGGTGGCTTCCTCGCCCAACACCGGGCAGTGGCCCTCCGACTGGATGTGGGTGGCCTCGGCGAGCAACTCGGGCGACAACAGCCGACCGGGTTCGGTCAATGCTGAGTACAGCCGGGCGATCCCGACGGCCGTCCCGTGCCCG
>CAFBLP010000017.1_pt1 | contig 41554 bp, 40 predicted proteins | sample 7268181 | NCBI WGS metagenome assembly CAFBLP01 (sample SAMEA6814034, study PRJEB35770) | freshwater metagenome | biome: Freshwater; feature: Freshwater reservoir; material: water | place: Czech Republic | collected 2017-05-23 | depth 30m m | reverse complement strand
CGCTGCGCTCTCGGCCAATGACACCCCCAGCATCGGCCGCCTCGTGCAACTCGGCCATGCCATGCAGGGCGTCGACCCGGCCCGCCGGATCGGCACGCCCCAAGCGGAAGAATCACTGGATCCAGCACCATCATGACCCCCACAGGTCAGGGGTGCCGATAGCGCCCGCCGTCGAGCACCAACAGGCCGTCCGCAACCAACGAATCGGCAACCCGTCCGGCCCGATCGAGTTGACCGGGCCAGCCCATGACCGCGGCAACGACGTCCCGATCCACCGACCCCACGGTCGCAGCCTTCATCAGGCGACCGCGGCCCTGGCGATCGCTTCCCTCGAACCGGCTCTGTCGGCCGCTCACCCCGGCGGAGCCGATGGCCGGGTCGGCGCCCTCGCCTCGCCATGCACACGCCGATGCGAGGGGGCACCCGCCACAGCGCGGGTTCGATGGCCGGCAGAGCTGGGCACCGAGATCCATCAGGCACTGGTTCCACGCCCAGGAGTCGCCGGCGGGCAGTACAGCATCCGCGGCAGCTTGCACCTGCCGGGCCGTCAGCGAAGCGCCGGCAACGCGGGCGAAGACCCGCGCGATGTTGGTGTCGACGACCGCCGCATCGTGCTCGAACGCAAAGGCAAGCACGGCGCGCGCGGTGTACGCGCCAACGCCGGGAAGGGCGAGCAACCCATCGAGGCTCTGTGGGAACTCACCCGACGCGGCAATGTGCTGCGCGGCCAGGTGCAGGTTGCGCGCCCGACGCGGGTATCCGAGTCCCTGCCACAGACCCAACACATCGCCGAGCGAGGCGGCGGCGCAATCCGCAGGAGTCGGGAATGCCGACAGGAACGCCAACCACTTCGGGATCACCCGGTGCGCCTGGGTCTGCTGCAGCATCACCTCGCTCACGAGTACGGCCCAGGGGTCGCGGGTGTGCCGCCACGGCAGATCGCGTAGCTGCGGAACCCCCCAGCTCAGGACGGCGTCTTGGTGCACCAGGTGACGTATGTGGTGTGCGGGAACAGCACCGGCTCGGGTTGTTCGGCCAGCAACTGTTCGATGGGATCGAGGATGGGACCGCGTTGGTCGGCCGGCAGCACGCTGACATAGCTGCGCGAGAGCACGTTGGCCAACAGCCGCGCCCGGGTCGTGGTCTCGGTCCACGTACAGGTGGTGTCGGTGAAGCCGGTGAAATGGACGCTGATCGCCGCCTGGTCAGCGGCGTCGAGTAGCGGTTCGTCGAGATGGGCTCGGTGCTTGCGTTCGCTGTATTGCGCCACCCAGGGCACGCTGGCGTCGTCGTCGTTCCAGATCAGCCCCAGCCCGCCCCCCGGCCGCAGCACGCGTGCGATCTCGGCCAAAGCCGGTTCGCCATCGAACCAGTGGAACGCCTGGGCAACGAAAACGCTGTCGACCGACGCATCAGCAAGCGGGATGGCTTCGGCCGTGCCATCGTGGATGGGGACTTGCGCCAGCACAACAGCGAACTCGGCGCGCATCTTCGGCAGCGGTTCAACCGCCACGACATCGCACCCGCGATCGACCAGGGCTCGGGTGAGCTTGCCCGTGCCGGCAGCGAGATCGAGGACCACGCCACCGCGGGGGAATGCCCCGCGATCGTGCCACCACTGCAACGCTTCGGCCGGGTATTCGGGCCGACCGAATTCGTATGCGGCCGCGGTGTCGTCGAACGACGTGGCGCGGGCCCGGACTGTGTTCGGGTCTACTTCGTCCACACGTCTTGACCGTCGTAGGGACGCTTGCGTGAGGGTGCGAACTCGCGCTTCCAGACCATCACGCGACGCCGGAAGTAGCACACTTCCTTGCCGTCCTGATTGAAGCCCTTGGTCTCGACCAGCACAGTGCCGCGGTCGTTCTTCGACGACGACTCCTTCACTTCGAGCACTCGCGTCTCGGCGTGGATGGTGTCGCCATGAAACGTGGGGAACTTGTGCTGCAGGGTCTCCACCTCCAGATTCGCGATGGCCGCGCCGCTGACATCGGGCACGCTCATGCCGAGGCACAGCGAGTACACCAGGTTGCCGACCACCACGTTGCGGCCCTGCACGCTCTCGCTGGCAAACCAATCGTTGGTGTGCAACGGGTGATGGTTCATCGTGATCATGCAAAAGAGATGATCGTCGTACTCGGTGATGGTCTTTCCGGGCCAGTGCTTGTAGATGTCGCCGGGGGCGAAGTCCTCGAGGCAGCGACCAAAGGGGCGTTCGTACGTGCTCATGCCCTGAACGCTAGTGGAGCGGGTGGTGACCCGCATCGTCGTCGAGGTCCTCTGGATCGAACAACTGCGCCTGACGCTCGAGTTCCCGGGTCACGTCGCCCTTGGGCCGGCGCGGAGCGAACCGTTCGTCGAAGTCCAGCGGGCTCTCGCTGGCAGTGACCATTTCGGAGGCCACCTCGCGCAACGGTTTCAGCGCCGTTCTTCGTCCCATCGACCACGGGCCGATGCGCAGGCTGAGATACAGCAGCCCACCGAGCAGGATGGGGAAGAAGAACTGACTGAGCCGGTACGACGCGACACCCAGCGTGGCGGTAGCGCGTGGGATGCCGAAGCCGACAAGGGCAGAGATGAGCAGCGCCTCGATCACGCCCAGGCCGCCGGGGGTGATGGGGATGACTGCAGCAATGTTGGCGATGCCGAAGGCGATGATCAGTCCATCGATACTGACCGACTGCCCGTACGCCCGGAGGAACACCCACAGCGATGCAGCATCGAGCAACCAGTTGGCCGCTGCCCAACCGGCAACTCGGGCGAGGAGCGCCCGATCTGCGGCGAGCTCCTCGAGCCGATGGCCGATGTGGCGCACCGCTTCGCCGATGCGGTTCTCGTTGAGGCGAACCCGCCGCGCAATCCAGCGCAAAATCCGTTCGGCCCGGGCCTGGCCCTCGATCAGCCCGAACACCAACGCCACTGCAAGGCCCATGATGAGCACTCCGGCGATGGCCGCCGAGGCGTATCCGGGGTTGACGCCGCGCAGGGGGATGGACACGATGAGCGCCAACCAGAACAACAGGTTCAGCACCACTGCCGAACCGAGGCCGGCGGTACCCAGGGCAAACCCTGCGTCGGGCCCGGGGATACCAGACAGCGTCATCAACCGGTAGCCGAGCGCCGATCCGGCCGCCGTGCCGCCGGGCACCACGCTGCTGAGCGCGCGCGTGCTCATCTGGATGCGGTACATGCGCAAGGTCGACACGAGCGAACCAGATTCACCGAGCGCCGCCCGGGTGAGCATCGAATACGACAACAGGGCAGCCAGCTCGAGGCCGAGGCCGAGCACGAGCAGGAACGGGTTCACCTTACGGAGCTCGGTGGCAGCATTGCGGAAGCCAGGGATGAGCGGCAGCACGAAGAAATAGATGACCGCTGCAAATGCAACGAGCTTCACCGCCGAGCGCACCTGCTTGCGCGTCGAGTGTCTGGCCGGGGTGCCTTCGGGGGGCGATCCAACGCCGGACGACTGCCCGTTGTTGTCTCCGCGATGTGTGGCCACCCCTATGTGCTAGCCGATCCGACACCCCTGCCGGTGACACCAGCGCCAAAGCGTGCCCAGGCCAGCATTAACCGATGGTGGGGAACGCGTTGATCAAGCCGCTCAGCTTGACAACCAACGCGGGTCGAGCCGCGGCGGGCACCTTGCCGAGATGTACGACCACGAGATCGCGTTCGGGCACGACAACGGTGTACTGGCCTTCGTACCCATGGGCGGCCAGACTGCCCGGCTGATCACGCCAGATCCAGCAGTGCGCGCCGTAGCCGAAGTTCGTGTGGTCGGGATCGATTGCCACCTCGGTGCGCGAAGAGTCGACCCAGCCAGACGGCAGCAGACGACGCTGGTCCCAGACCCCGTCGCGCAGGTACAGGTAGCCGAACCGGGCGAAGTCGCGTGCCGTCGCGAACAGGTACGACGACCCGACGAAAGTGCCAGCATCGTCGAACTTCGGCTGCGCGCTGCGCATCCCCAGTGGGGCAAACAGACGCTGCTCGAGGAAGGCCCGCATGCCCGCTTCACCGCCACCGATGATGTCCCCGGCGATGCGCGCCAAGATGTTGGTCGTTCCCGACGCGTAGTTCCACAGCTCGCCTGGAGCGTGGAGCAGTTGTTGGCTCGCGGCGTAGTGCGCGTGGTCGTGGATTCCCGCACCGAACAGCATGTCGAGGCAGTGCGATGTCGTGTCGTCGACGTAGTCCTCGATGAACTCGAGACCGGATTTCATCGCGAGGAGGTGCCGTACCGTGATGCCCGCCTTCGGCGTGTCGGCGAACTCGGGCACCGCTGCAGGCTGGTCGATGTCGATGAGGCCGTCGCCCACCAGCATGCCGAACACGGCCTGGGTGACGGTCTTGGCCATACTCCACGAAACCAGCGTGGTGTCTGCATCGGTGTCCGGACCGTATTGCTCGGCCACGATCCGACCGCGGTGCACCGCCAGGGTGGCCAACGAGACGCCGTCACCGTCACCCTTCTCGCGGATGCCGCGCAGCGCATCGTCGACTTCGGCACGGTCCACGTCGGCGGCAGGTTCGCCGACGCGCCACTCAGCGCTCGGCCATGGCTCGTTGGTGGGTTGTTCCGGAAAGGCGATCACGAATCCGCCCCGCGGCCGTCCCACTTACTGACCGTCGGCGGCGCAGGGGCAGTTGCAAATGCAAGAGCCTGTTCCACCGTGGTGGCGCGTTGCGCCAACGCTGCGTGCTCGGCGCGCACGAAACCGGCCGACACGGCATGCTGGAACATCTCGAGCATGGGCGCGTAGAAGCCATCTACATCGAGCATCACCACGGGCTTGCTGATGAAGCCCAGCTGGTTCCAGGTGAGCACTTCGAGCAGTTCCTCGAAGGTGCCGAAACCACCGGGCAGCGCAATGAACGCGTCGGCGAGCTCGGCCATGCGCGCCTTGCGCGTGTGCATGTCCTCGGCCACCTCGAGCTGGCTGAGCCCGGTGTGGCCCACCTCGGCGCGCACCAGCACCTCGGGGATCACCCCGATCACGTGTCCACCGGCCCCCAGTACGGCGTCGGCCACCGCCCCCATCAGGCCCAGCTTGCCGCCGCCGTACACCAGTCCGAGGCCGCGCTGAGCCATCGTGGTGCCGAGATCGTGCGCGATCTGCATGTACGCAGGTGACGTGCCGGTGTTGGTGCCGCAGTAGACACAGATCTTGATCTCGGGCGACGCAACCTCGGACATGCACCGAGTCTGCCATCCCGGGTGACATCTGGCTCACAAATTCTCACCGAGAACAGGCCCGACGAATTCAGGCTCTCGAAGACCGCTCGGTAACCTTGCCGGATGACCGCTCCCGATCTGCAGGCCGCCCACGACGTCATCGAACTCGCTCAGGGCGTGGTCGGCAGGGCCATCCGCCACCTCACCGAGATCGGCGGCCCCGACACGAACCAGGTGCTCGCCTACGACGTGGCTCATGCTGCATCGGCTGTCGCCACCGCCCACTCACTGCTGGACTACGGCGCCAAGGGCGACACCGAGGCCAAGATCACCTGCGCCTATGCAGCCGACATGGTGCACGACATCATCACCCGCGTGACCGGCCGGGAAAGGCTGTGGGGCGTGCAGACCGCCCCCATGAGCGAGGCTCATTCGTTTCTCGAGACCTACCGCTCGCCCGAGTTCCTTGCATCGCTCGCCGAGCTTGCCGGCCCCCGCCACCTCGACAGCGATTTCGAGATGGTCCAGGACACGTTCCGCTCGTTCGCCGACAAGGTCATCGCCCCCGAGGCCGAGCATGTTCATCGCTACAACGCCGATGTCCCCGAGAAGATCATCAGCGGCCTGGCCGACATGGGCGCCTTCGGTCTCAGCGTGCCTGCCGAGTACGGCGGGTTCAGCGAGGGCGGCGATGGCGAGTACATGGCCATGGTCGTGGCCACCGAGGAACTGTCACGCGGCTCGCTCGGTATCGGCGGTTCACTGATCACCCGTCCCGAGATCCTCACCCGTGCCCTGGTACGCGGTGGCACCGAGGCACAAAAGCAGGAGTGGCTGCCCAAACTCGCCACCGCCGAGGTCATGGCCGCGGTTGCGGTCACCGAGCCCGACTTCGGCAGCGACGTGGCCGGCATCAAGGTCACCGCCACCGAGGCTGTTGGGCCCAATGGCGAGCCCGGTTACGTGATCAACGGTGTCAAGACCTGGTGCACGTTTGCCGCCCGCGCCAACGTGCTCATGCTGCTCGCCCGTACCGATCCCGATCGAAGCAAGACCCACCGCGGTCTCAGCGTGTTCATCGTGCCCAAGCCCCAGGGTGACGCCCATGGCTTCGAGTTCGCCCAGGACGCCCGACCCGATGGCACGGCCGGCCGTATGGAGGGTCGCCCCATCGACACCATCGGCTATCGCGGCATGCACAGCTATGAGATCGCCCTCGAGAACTGGTGGGTTCCTGCCGAGAACCTCATCGGCGAAGAGGCCGGCAAGGGCAGGGGTTTCTACTACCAGATGGAGGGCTTCGAGAACGGTCGACTACAGACCGCTGCCCGCGCCGTCGGTGTCATGCAGGCCGCCTACGAGGCAGCGCTCGACTACGCCCACAACCGCCACGTGTTCGGCTCGGACATCATCGACTACCAACTCACCCAGGCCAAGCTCGGGCGCATGGCCGTGCTCATCCAGGCCGGCCGCCAATTCTCGTACCATGTGGCCACGCTGATGGGCAAGGGCGAGGGCACCACCGAGGCCAGCATGGTGAAGGCCTATGTGTGCCGCGCCGCCGAATGGGTCAGCCGTGAGGCGATGCAGATCCACGGCGGCTACGGCTATGCCGAGGAGTACAGCGTCAGCCGCTTGTTCGTCGACGCCCGGGTGCTCAGCATCTTCGAAGGTGCCGACGAGACCCTGTGCCTGAAGGTGATCGCCCGCCGCCTCATCGAGGCGAGCAACCGCTGACGGCGCCGGCTTGGTGCCGGCTGCCTACAGCAGTTCGAGCAGCGAGCGAATGCGGTGGAAATCGGCGCCGAGGTGATCGTCGAACGGATCGAGCAGGATGGGGTACAGCCCCGCCGCGCGCGCCCCACCGATGTCCATGGTGACCGAGTCGCCGACATACGCGATGCGATGCCGCTCGATGCCCTCGAAGTACACCAGCGCGTGATCGAAGATGCCGGGGTCGGGCTTGGCCACACCCACGACGTGGCTGTCGATGACCACGCGCACCGACGTGTGTGCGCCGTGACCCACCTGGCACACACCGCTGCGCTGCAACACCTCTTCGATCTGCCCGCTTGCGTTGGACACCACGCCCACGGGTACACCTGCGGCCACGAGCGCGGCGAGGGCGGCAACCGACTCGGCCAGCGGCCAGCGCCACACATAGGCGTTGCGCGTGCTATCGAGCACGTGTGCTGCGTAGGCGATCTCATCGGCCGGCACGCCGACGCTCTCGACGTAGGCCAGGTTGTACTCGTGCCACGACTTCTCGGCGGAACCCTTCGCCGACTTCACCGCCATGCCCCGATAGTGGGCGCGCACGTGCATATCGATGTCGGTAGCACCGCCGTACGGGGCCAGCAATGGCCCCAGCACCGTGGGGTCGGGGAGCACGAACACTCCACCGGCGTCGAACAGCACCGCATCGAAATTCTGCATCCCGGCACGCTACCCACACCGGTCGACGCGTCACAGGCCACCGACGGATCTGCTCGGCTGGCCTCCCCACGACTAGCCTGAAACCGTGCGCAGTCCCCGTGATTTCTTCAAGCCGCTGGCCGTCGGTGCTCCCGAACCCGTTCGCGAGATCCCGTTCCGCCCCAGCCGCGTCATCCACTTCTTCCCGCCGGCCAACGCCAAGATGGTGGCCAAGCTCCCCGACATCGTGCCCACGGTCGACATTCTGCTCGGCAATCTCGAAGACGCCGTCCCGATGTCCGAAAAGGAAGCGGCACGCGCCGGCCTGGTCGAGGTCGGCCGCACCATCGACATGGGCAGCACACAACTGTGGACCCGCGTCAACAGCCTCGATTCGCCGTGGGGTCTCGACGATCTCACCACGCTCGTCACCGAGATCGGCGACAAGCTCGACGTCATCATGATCCCCAAGGTCGAGGGTCCCGAGGACATCCACTACGTGGATCGCCTGCTCGCCCAGCTCGAGGCCAAGGCCGGCCTGAAGAAGCCCCTGCTCGTGCACGCCATCCTCGAGACCGCGCGTGGCGTGGCCAACATCGAGGAGATCTGCGCCGCGTCACCGCGCATGCAGGGCCTCTCGCTCGGGCCCGCCGATCTGGCGGCCAACCGGCGAATGAAGACCACCCGCGTCGGTGGTGGCCACCCCGACTACCTCGTGCGCGCGGATCCCGATCCCGCCAACCCCGATGCCGCCCGGCCCACCTACCAGCAGGATCTCTGGCACTACACCATCGCCCGTATGGTCGATGCCTGCGTCACGTTCGGCCTGCTGCCCTTCTACGGGCCGTTCGGCGACATCAAAGACACCGTTGCCTGCGAGGACCAGTTCCGCAACGCCTATCTGCTCGGATGCGTGGGGGCATGGAGCCTGCACCCCGTGCAGATCGACATCGCCAAGCGCGTGTTCAGCCCGCGCCCCAGCGATGTCGCTCAGGCCCAACGTGTCATCGACGCGATGGGCGACGGAACCGGCGCCATCATGCTCGACGGCAAGATGGAAGACGACGCTTCGGTCAAGCAGTGCAAGGTGGTGGTCGAACTCGCCCGCCAACTCGCCGAGCGTGACCCCGAACTCGCCGCCAGCTACGGCTACTGAACCAACCGGACACTGACAGGAACACCATGAGCCATCACACCGCCCCTCACGCCGCGTTGCGCCCCCGCCGATCGGTGCTGTACATGCCCGCCGCCAACGAGCGCGCACTCGAGAAGGCCAAGTCCATCCCCGCTGATTCGATCATCTTCGATCTCGAGGACGCGGTCGCCCCAGACGCCAAGGAGTCGGCGCGTGCCAACGCCTGTGCTGCAGTGGCGTCCGGCGACTACGGGCATCGCGAGTTAACAATCCGTTGCAACGGTCTCGATACACCGTGGGGCGCCGACGATCTGGCAGCCGCCGCCACATCGGGGGCCGCCGCGGTGGTCATCCCGAAGGTGGCCTCGGTGGAGGCGATCGACCTCGTGTCGTCCATCCTGCATGCTGCCGGGGCCCCCGAGGGCATGAGCATCTGGGCCATGATCGAGACACCGACGGCCATCTTCGATGTCCGCCACATCGCCGCACACCCCCGCGTGCCCGTGCTGGTGATGGGCACCAACGACCTGGCTCGTGAGTTGCGTGCCCGTCTGCTGCCCGGACGTCACCCCCTGGTGGCGCATCTCGCCACTGCGCTCGCCGGGGCCCGCGAGGCCGGCAAGGTGATCCTCGACGGTGTCTACAACGACGTGAAGGATCTCGACGGATTCCGCTCCGAGTGTGTGCAGGGCATGGAGATGGGCTTCGACGGCAAGACGCTGATCCACCCCTCGCAGGTAGAGATCGCCAACGACGTGTGGGCGCCCACCGCCGACGAGGTCGCCCACGCACGGCGAGTCATCGAGGCCTTCCAAGAAGGCCTGGCCGAGGGTCGTGGCGTGATCACCGTCGACGGACGCATGATCGAGAACCTGCACGTCGACAACGCCCGCCGCGCGATTGCGGTCGCCGACGCCATCACCGCCCTCACGGACTGACCCGCGCCCTTCCGCCATTGCTGGGTCTGGTTGTAGACACACGCCCTGCGAGGCACACAACCACTGCCAGTTCGCCGAAACGGTGCCGGGCCGGGGGCCCGTGTGACTACAGCGCTGAGCGGAACAGCGCCAGCGTGCGCTCCCACGCCGTGGCCGCCGCTGCTGCGTCGTACACCTCGGGGCGGGTGTCGTTGAAGAACGCGTGATCCGTAGCCGGGTACACGTGCAGCGTGGCGTCCTTGCCGAGGTCGCGCAGTTGCTCCTGTAGCGCCGCAGCATTGTCCGGCGTGAAGAACGCGTCGTTGGCGGCATAGTGGCCCTCGACCTTGGCGGTAAGCGCCGACCAGTCGGGCTGAGCGCTGGCCCACGGGATGAGCCCGTAGAACGGGGCCACGCCGGCCACAGCGTCAGGCCGTTGGCAGGCGGCGACCAGGGCGAGCCCGCCACCCATGCAGAACCCGACGACGCCCACCTTGGTGCGCCCGGTGCGCTGCTGCAGCAGATCGATCGCTCCCGACATGTCCTTGCCAGCCTCGGCGAGGTTGAGCGCCATCATCAACTTGCCAGCACCATCGGGCTCGGTGGCTGACGCGCCGTGGTACAGGTCGGGGGCAATGGCCACGAACCCCGCTGCGGCAAACCGATCGACGATGTCCTTGATGTGCTCGTTCAGACCCCACCACTCCTGGATGACGACCACCCCGGGGCCGCTGTCGCCGGCGATATAGCCATCGCATGTTCCGCCGTTGCTCTTGAATGTGACGAGTTCACCCATGGCGCAGATTGTAATGCACCCGGATCCTCGGGATTCGCTGGCGCTGGCAGCAGCTCGGAATGTTGTACGGGTACAAAGCCCACACTGTACGACCATCGCTGTATCGAATACGATGCGTCCATGACCGCACTGGAAGCCCCTCCCTCCAACGCCTATGCGAACGACCGCAGCCACGTGTTCCACAGCTGGTCCGCGCAGGGTTCACTGAACCCCATCGTGGTCGCCGGCGCCGAGGGCAGCTGGTTCTGGGACGAGAACGGCAAGCGATATCTCGACTTCTCCAGCCAACTGGTCAACGTGAACATCGGCCATCAGCACCCCAAGCTGGTCGCTGCCATCCAGGAACAGGCCGCCACCCTGTGCACCATCGCCCCCTTCCACGCCAACGAGGCGCGCAGCGAGGCCGCCCGGCTCATCGCCGAACTCGCCCCCGGTGATCTGAACATGGTGTTCTTCACCAACGGCGGCGCCGAGGCCACCGACAACGCCATCCGCATGTCGCGCCTACACACCGGCCGCCAGAAGGTGTTGGCCACGTACCGCAGTTACCACGGCGCCACCGGCGGCGCCATCGCCGTCACCGGTGATCCCCGGCGTTGGAGTGGCGAGACCGGCGTATCGGGTGTCGTGCATTTCTGGGGTCCGTTCGCCTACCGCAGCCCGTTCTTCAGCAACGGCGAGGCCCAGGAGTCAGAGCGCGCCCTGCAGCACCTGCGCGAGACCATCATGGTCGAGGGGCCCGGCACCATCGCCTGCATCATCCTCGAATCCGTCGTCGGCACCAACGGCATCCTGGTACCGCCCCCCGGCTACCTGCAGGGCGTGCGTGACATCTGTGACGAGCACGGCATCGTGTACATCGCCGATGAGGTCATGGCGGGCTTCGGCCGCTGCGGCGAGTGGTTCGCCGTCAACCATTGGGATGTCACCCCCGATCTCATCACCTTCGCCAAGGGCAGCAACAGTGGGTACGTGCCACTGGGCGGCGTCATCATCAGCCAGCGCATCGCCGACACGTTCAAGGACCGCCAGTACCCGGGCGGGCTCACCTACAGCGGCCACGTGCTCGCCTGTGCATCTGCGGTTGCCAGCATCAACATCTTCAAAGAGGAGGGCATCATCGACTATGCCCGCCATCTCGGCGCTGATGTGATTGGTCCCGAACTGGCCAAGCTCGCAGCCAAGCACCCCTCCATCGGCGACGTCCGCGGGCTCGGCGCATTCTGGGCACTCGACCTCGTCACCGATCGGGCCACGCGTGCGCCCCTGGTGCCGTTCAATGCCTCCGGCCCCGCAGCGGCACCGATGCTCGAAATCGCTGCCGCCTGCAAGCAGCGCGGCCTGTGGCCGTTCACCCACTTCAACCGCCTCTACGTGGTCCCGCCGATCAACACGCCGGCCGACGAGGCCCGCGCCGGCATCGCCATCATCGACGAGGTGCTCGACCTCGCCGACCGCCACTACGTCGGCTGATTGCCCCGTCGGCTGATTGCCCCGGCGGCTGGGTGCGCTACCTCCGTCGACGAACCGTCAGCCACACACCGGCCAGTGCCACCACCAGGCCCACCAGGGCCAGCACCCCGAGGCGCTCACGGAACAGGATCGCGCCCTCGATCGTGCTGAGCGCTGGCGTGAGGAAGAACAGGCTGCTCACGCGAGCGGCCGCTTGGCGTTGCAGCAGCACCATCATGATCAACACCGCAGCGATCGACAACACCAGCACCGCCCAGATCAGCGAGAACCACAGCCGCGGTGTCGCGTGGGCCTGCCAGTGCTCGTTGAACACCGCACCGACGCCCAGGATCAGCGCCGCCGTGGTGTATTGCACCGCCGTGCCGCGCAGGAGCGGCATCGAGCCACCGCGGGCGCGCTGCACCAGCGTGCCGCCGGCCATCCCGATGACCGACACCGCCATCGCCACGAGGGCGAACCCCGTGATGCCGCCAGAGTGCGCGCGCAGTCGATCGATGACCACCGCCACCACGCCGACCATGCCCAGGCCGATCCCGGCCCACTGCACCGGGTAGAGGCGTTCGCGCAGTAGCAGGCGCGCCCCCACAGAGGTGATGACCGGGTGCAGACCAGCGATCAGTGCGCTGAGGCCCGATGGCAATCCGTGCGCAATCGCCACGAACACCCCGCCGAGATACAGGGCGTGCATGCCGATGCCGGTGACCGAGGCCCAGGTGACCTGCACCCGATTGATCTGCGGGGCGTGGGTCACCGCCGCCACGAGCCACAACAACACGGCGGCTGCGCCGAGTCGCATCGTGAGGAACGTCAGCGGCCCGGCGTCCTCGGTGCCGTAGTGGGCGACCACGAACCCGGTGCTCCACAGCAGGACGAACAGCATCGGCGCAATTCGTTCGAGCCCCGCCCGGCGCGACGCCTCGGTTGTCGTAGCGATCACTCTGGCGAAGAGGCCGAATCGCCCTCGTCGACGGCGGATTCGCCAGCATCGATCTCGAAATCCGTACTGGAATCCGCACCGGAATCTGCGGGCTCGACAACCGGAGCAGGCGCCCAATGCGGCCGCTCGCCGGTCTCGAACTGCTGGAGTTCGGCGAGCGCCAACCGGTAGGCCGCCTCGGCTTCGATCATGCGACCACGCGAACCCGACTGACCGCGCAGGTACTTGATCAGATCGGCGGCGCGCTGCTTGTTGGCGCGCAGCGTCTCGTGCTGCAACATCAGTTCGGTCTCGGCGCGGGCTTCGTCGCGCTTGGCCTGATCGGCCGCCTCGTGGGCCCGGAGGCTCTCGCTAAACATCTTCGCGGCCCGGGTGACTTCATCGTCGACGGGCCTGACAACAGGCGTCGGCACGACCGCTACGGCACCGGTTGCTGCCCCGGCTGCGGGCGGCTGGGCCACCGGCGATGATCCGTACTGCTTGCGTTGTTCCTTGGTGCGATTCCGCTTCGGCACAGTGTGCTCACATTCCCCGTTTGTCAGTGACCCATCAGCGCCGACGGCACCGAGGCATCGAGGAATCGCTGGAACGACTCCCCCGTGGCCCCGACGATATCGAACACCTCGAACGGATCGATCGCCCGGCGCTCGATCTCGGCATGCACGTGATCGATCCATACACCGAACTGAGCCACCGCCGAGGTCCCGACGACGACGACCCGGTAACCGCTGGCGCGGTAGTCGACAAGGTCATCGATGGTGTATTCGACGATGCTGGCGATGGTGCTGATGGCGAAGTCAGCCGGCGGCAGCACCACGACCCCGAAGTTGGCGGCGTCGAGCATGCCCAGGGCATCGAACGATGCGGCTGATTCGTTGGCGATGGCATCGGCGAGCAGCGCCACACGATAGGCGCGTGGGTCAGGATGCAGCATCAGCCGCTCCCTGCCCGGCATCTGCGATGCGTGCGGTCAGGCCCCCGCCGGCCAAGAACTCGTCGAGGTCTGCAAGGCACAGCGGCAGATCGCGTGCTTCGTCCCAGTCGGTGGTGTCCAGCAGCATGCCGCTGGCCCGCGGCCAGGGGATCGCACGCTCTTCGAGGCCGCGTTTGAGTTCTTCCATCCACACACCCATTCCGGGCACGACCTCGTAGTCGCCGTCCTCGAAATGCGGTCGTCCACCCCAGTCCTTGGCCTTGCCGGTATAGCGGACGCCACTCGACGGGCTGCCATCGAGGCCAATGACAACGACCTCGAAACCGCGTCGGTAGAACTCGGCGATCGGCTCGGCCATGTTTGCGGCCAGGATCTGGCAGTGCCGACGATAGTTCGCCTTGTCGTACAACTCTCGGCCCTGCCACCAGCGGTTCACACCGGCGAAGGCCATCTCGGGACACGGCAACTGTTGGATGCGATACCCGTGGTTGCGCAGACGTTCGACCACCCCCGGCACAACGCCCGGCGACCGAGCGAACTCTTGCACCTTGGCGTTCTGATTGACCAGGCAATGCGCCACGAATGCCACACGCCTCGCAGTGTTCACAGCGACCGGTGTGGTTTCGGTGCTCATCTCAGCAGGCTCAGGTCGCTGCGGGACGGAAGTGGTTGATGCGGAACACGTTGCCGTCAGGGTCGGCCATGACCGACTGATAGGCGCCGTAGTAGGTCTCGTAGAGATCGTGCAACAGGCGAGCCCCATTGGCAATCGCTCGCCCGGTTGCCGCCGTCACGGCATCGTCGCTGTCGCACTCGAAGGTGAGGTACTGCGACGTGCCCGTTGGGTTGGCCCATTCTTGAATGTGCAACATCTCATAGACCACCGGCGCCGAGAAGCCGATCGTGACCCCTGATGCGTCGGCACCACGGAAAATGTCGCTGTGCAGTTCGACGACCTCGGGCAGATCGAAGGTCTTCGAGTAGAACTCGAACAGTCCAACAAAATCGGCGCTGATGAAGCTGGCTAGCGAAATGCCCACGCTCATGTGGCGACACCCTGACCAAACGTGGCCTGCTTGACGAACTTCGAGAACAGGTGCTCACCCGAGGAGATGGCCTTGTGTTTGGGCTGCTCGCCGGGGGCGAGACACGTGGGCAGGCAGGTGATCATCGCGTCGTAGTTGGGCTGGTGGAAGAACACCAACGAGATACGGCGCGAGTCGTTGGCTGCGTCACGGGGCGGGTTGATAACGCGATGCAACGTGGACACCCAGCGATCGTTCGTCCATTCCGCCATCAGGTCACCGATGTTGACCACCAGTGCGCCCTTGATGGCAGGCACATCGAACCATTCGCCGCTCTTGGTCATCACCTGCAGGCTCCCGGGACGCTGCTCCTGGCGCAGCAGCGTCAGGCTGCCGTAGTCGGAGTGGGCACCGGCGCGCAGCTGACCGGGCAGCGGTGGCTCAATCTGATCGGGGTAGTTCAGGGCACGGAACATGCTGATGTGATCGTTGATCTTGTCTTCGAAGAACTCGATATCCAGGCCGAGAGCCACTGCGAAGATACGCATGACCTGGCGAGACACCTCGCTCATCTCGGCGAAGTAGCGCTCCCACAGTGGGCGCATCTCGGGCAGCGCATCGGGCCACACGTTCGTGGCGAAGTGCGGGCCTGCTTCGGCACCACGGTGGTAGTCGTCGTTGGGCACGTTGAACGGGCCCATGTCCATCTTCTCTTTCAGGTCGCCGGGCGCAACCTCGTCGAGGGAGTAGGACAACCCCTCCATGCCAACTGCGGTCCAGCCGCGCACCTGATCGGTTGCTGGCTGGGCGGCGACGGCCTTTTGCTCTTCGGTGAGATCGAAGAAGCGACGACTCATGTCGTACACCTGCTGAATGAATTCCTCGGAGACCCCGTATCCGGTGATCTGGAAGAAACCGATCTCCTCACAGGCGTGGGCGATCTGCTTGGCGACGTGCTCAATGCCGGCGGTGGTTCCCTCGAGGAACGGAGCGATATCGATGACTGGAACGGTGTCCATGACTCTCCTTCAATTGTGTCGTGCGTGGCGATTGGTCGACGGCAGTGCGGTCTGTCTGCCTGCACCGTGCGTGCAGGCAGACAGACCACCCAGCGTTAGATGTTCTGGACCTTGTCCTTGAATTCCATGAACATGTATGGGTTCGCTTCGACGATCTTGTCGATCGTGTCGGACGTTGCCATGACCTGCTCGACCACGGTGCGGAACTCGGGCTTCTCGCCACGCAGTGCAGCGAGCACGGCGTTGGCAGCGATGAGGCCGGTCTGAGCGGACGAGTAGTAACGGGTCGCCTTCAGATACGGGGTCTTCATCCAGCCGATCATCTCCTCGTCGGCGTCGGACGAGACGTGAAGGATCTGGTCCTTGCCCTGATCCTTGAGCCACTGGGCGATGCCGTTCGACATCGAGGCCGAGTAGGCCACGATGATGTTGAGGTCGGGATGCGCCTGGAGCGCCTGCTCGACGACGCCGACCGCCTTGGTGCGGTCGAAGAAGCCCTGCTCGCGGACGGCGACGGTGAAGCCGCTGCCCTCGAGTGCCTTGTCGAGGCCTTCGTCGATGCGCTCCGAGAAGCCCTGACCGACGACGCCCTGCACGACGCAGATCTTGCCGGGCGTGGCGTTGGCCTTGAGGTACTCGCCGATAAGACGGCCACCCTCGACCGAATCGATCTCGGCGACGCCGACGAAGAACTTGTCTGCGTCACTCGGGCCGGGCCAGATGCAGTTGCCGGCGGGAACGCCCTTGGCAACGGCCTTCTCTGCGGCTGCACCAGCGGACTCGGCGGTGTTGGGCTGGATGACCAGACCAACGACACCCTTGGCGAGAAACGCCTCGGCTGCTGCCAGTTCCTGCGCTGCGTCGTAGTTCACCTGGACGACCTCGAGGGTGTACTTGGTGCCCTCAAGCGCCTTGTACACACCAGTGGTCACGCCCTTGGTGTAGTCGTTCAGGCCGTTCAGCGTGAGGCCGATGAGGCCCTCGGTCGGGCCAGCGGCACCGGCCGTGCCAGCGGTGGTGCCAGCTGTCGTTTCTGCCGTGGTGCCGGCGGTCGTGCCAGCGGTGGTACCTACGGGTGTCTTCGCGTCGCTCCCGCAGGCGGCCAGCAGGCCACCACCGACAGCGATACCCGCAGCACCCAGCAGGAACCGCCGTCGCCCGATATTGGAAAATTCTTCATTCATGTTGGTTCTCCCCTTGTTGTGGATCTGTATTCGCCGGGTCCGATGACGTGGGCACCGAAGCCGACACGGTGGGCCGTGATCCGCCACGCCGACGGCGCAAGTCGCCAATCGCAGTGACCACCACGGCAAAAATCAGTACGCCGCCGAAGACGGCGTCGTTCCAGAAGGTCTGCACGTTGTTGAACGTGAGCGCCGACTGCACCACGGCCAGCAGCACCACGCCGACGAACGTGCCGAGCGGCGAACCGCGACCACCGGCGAGGGTTGCCCCGCCGAGCACCACGGCGGCGATCGCCTGCAACGCCAGTTGCGAGCCCACCCGCGGATCGCCGGTGGAGATACGCGCCATCGCGACCAGCCCGGCGAACCCGGACAGCGTGCTGGAGATCACGAAGCACAACACCTTGGTGCGCGCCGTGGGAATGCCGGTGAGATACGCCGCTTCCTCGTTGGAACCGGTGGCGTACACGTGACGGCCAAAGCGCGTATAGCGCATGACGCCGGCACCGACGACGGCAACGATCAGAAAGAACCAGATGGGTGTCTGCAGGCCGAACACCTTCATCCGGCCCAGCCATTCGAAGCGCTCACGCGCCGGCACTGGCGAGCTCTTGGAGATCCGCAACGCCACCGACGCAAACAGGCTGGTGCCACCCAGGGTGAGGATGAACGGGGGAATGCGCAGGCCGGCCACCAGCAGGCCCCAGATCAATCCGATTGCAGCACAGATGAACAGCACGAAGATGACGGCCCACAGTTCTGAACCACCGTCTTTGATGCGCGTTGCGCCGATGACGCCAGCGAGCGCCGCCAACGTGGCCACCGAGAGGTCAAGCTGTCCCGCTGCAATCAAGAAGGTCTGTCCGATGGCAATGATGCCGAGTACCGACACCTGCAACAGGATGTTCTTGATGTTGTCGCCACCGAGGAACAGCTTGTTCTTACCGTTGGTGTAGAGCGAGATCGCAAGGATCGCGACGAGCAACGGCGCCACGAACCGAGCGGCGTCGGACCGCAGCACGCGCTGCTTCAACGGTGCACTGGGCGCTAGGACAAGGGTTGCATCGCTCACAGGGACATCTCCATCTCCAACAGCTGGTGCTCGGTTGCCTCAGCCCCACTGACTTCTCCGACGACGCGTCCCGAACGCATCACCAACACGCGATCGGCCACTTGCCCAACCTCTTGGAAGTCGGTGGAACATATGAGCACAGCCGCCCCCAGATCAGCGAGGCGACGCAACTCGGCATAGATCTCGAACTTCGAGGCGATGTCGATACCGGCCGTGGGTTCGTCAAAGATCAGCACCCGGCTGTCGACGCCCGTCCACCGGCCGATCATCACCTTTTGCTGGTTGCCGCCCGACAACGTACCGACGACGACATCGATGTCGGCCGACCTCACGTTGGCCCGTGGCACCAGCGCTGCTGCAACGCGGCGCACCCGGCTCGGCGGGAAGAACGGCGTGCGGCCGTTGGCCTGCAGCCCGAGAGCGATGTTGTCGGCCACACTCTTGTCGAGCAGCAGCCCCTGTCGTTTGCGATCGGCGGGCAGAAAGGCAACACCGAGCGTCAAGGCATGGCGCCGGCCGCGCACTTTGTGCATACGGCCATCGGCATCGGCAACGCTGACCGAACCGGCAATTGGGGTAACGCCACCCGATGCGATCTGCGCGAGTTCGGACACACCGGCACCAACACCGCCGGTGACGGCGACAATCTCACCGGCAGCAACAGAGACGCTGACATCATCGAGCCGGCCGCTGCTGACCCCCGAGACCGTGAGTAGCAGTGTGGCGTCAGCACCACCCGAACTGCGGTGCACGCGCCGCGTGTCGACGGAGCGACCGAACATGGCCTGCACCACGGAAGCAGTGGTGAAATCGGTGGCGGGCCCCTGCGCCACCACGGCGCCATCGCGCATGACCGTGACATCGTCGGCGACGGCGAACACCTCATCGAGATGATGGCTGATGAACAGAATGGCCACGCCGGCATCACGCAGCCGATTGATCACGGCGAACAGTGGATCGAGCTCGTGTCGGCTCAACGACGCTGTCGGCTCGTCCATCACGATGAGGCGCGCCTCGAAGCTGATCGCACGGGCGATCTCCATCATCTGCAGTTGCGCCACAGACAACGACCGCACGGGAGCGTTGATGTCGATGTCGATATCGAGTTCGGCCAGGCGGGCAGCGGCCATGCGCTTGGCCCGGCGCCAATCGACCCGACCGAAACGGGTGGGCAGGCGGTCGAGCAGCACGTTCTCGGTGACCGAGAGGTCGGGCGCAATCTGGCGTTCCTGGAAGATCGCACGTACGCCGCGTGCCTGCACCTGACGTCGATTCGGCCGGTCGAGCACTTCGCCGCCGATACGGATGATCCCGCCGTCGGCGTGCTGTGCGCCAGTGGCGATCTTGATCAGCGTCGACTTGCCGGCGCCGTTCTCTCCGCACACGGCGTGCACGGTGCCGGCGCGCACGGTCAACGACACACCCTGCAGGGCAAGGACCCCCGGAAAGGACTTGGTGATGTCCTCGAGTACGAGCGCTGCAGTTTCAGGCACGACCACGGTGGGCAACGTCACATCTTGGCCTTCACGGAATCGGCGATCGCTGGCATCACACGTTCACCGTAGGCGCGCAGTGTTTCGTCTTTCGCGTCATGTTGTAAATAGATGGAGAACTGATCCACGCCCAACGCCTTGAGTTCCTCGAGCCGGCGTACGTGTTCCTCGACCGGGCCGATGATGCAGAACCGATCGATGATCTCGTCGGGCACGAAGTTGGTGTGGCTGTTGCCTGCCTGGCCGTGCTCGTTGTAGTCGTAGCCCTGACGGCCCTTGATGTACTCGGTGAGCGCCTTCGGCACCGGGGCGTCGTCGCCGTAGCGGGTGACGATGTCAGCCACGTGGTTGCCGACCATGCCGCCGAACCAACGACACTGCTCTCGGGCGTAGGCCAGATGCTCTGGGGTGCCATCGGTGACATAGGCGGGGGCAGCGACACAGATGGTCACGTCGTCGGGGTTGCGTCCCGCTCCGGTGGCTGCGGCGCGGACTGCCGAGATGGTCCACTCGGTAATCGATGGGTCGGCCAACTGCAGGATGAACCCGTCGCCGACCTCGCCGGTGAGCGCCAGCGCCTTCGGGCCGTATGCGGCAACCCACACCTCGCACCGGCTCTTGGATGCCCACGGGAAACGCATCTCGGAGCCGTTGTATTCGACGCTGCGCCCATTGGCGAGTTCGCGAATGACATGGATGCTCTCGCGCAACGTCTTCAGCGTGGTGGGAGCACCATTGGTGAGCCGCACCGCGCTGTCCCCGCGGCCAATGCCACAGACCGTGCGGTTGCCGTACATCTCGTTGAGCGTGGCGTAGATGCTCGCCGTCACGGTCCAGTCACGGGTGGCCGGGTTGGTGACCATCGGGCCAACCTTGATGTTGCGGGTCTCTGCCAGGATCTGGCTGTAGATGACGTACGGCTCCTGCCACAGCACATGGCTGTCGAAGGTCCACACGTGGCTGAACCCGTACGTCTCGGCCTTCTTGGCCAGGTCGATGATCCGCGCCGATGGCGGGTTTGTCTGTAGTACCACTCCGAGGTCCATGGGTTACCTGTTCTGCGGGAAGCCGAGGTCGACGGATGAGGTACGCGGGTCGGGCCAACGTGAGGTGACCACCTTGCTGCGCGTGAAGAAGTTGATGCCATCAGGCCCGTACATGTGTTGATCGCCGAACAGGCTGGCCTTCCAGCCACCGAAGCTGTAGTAGCTCACCGGCACCGGAATGGGCACGTTGATACCGACCATGCCGACCTGCACGTCGAACTGGAACTGCCGGGCCACGCCGCCATCGCGGGTGAAGATGGCGGTGCCGTTGCCGTACTGGTTGTCGTTGATGAGCTGCAGACCCTCGTCGTAGCTCTTGATCCGGGTGACCAGCAGCACCGGGCCGAAGATCTCGTCGTCGTAGCACTTCATCCCGGGCCTGGCATGGTCGATGAGGCTCGGCATCAGGAAGAAACCATCGGCCGGCGCACCAACACGTCCATCGACCACGAGCATTGCTCCATCAGCCTCGGCCCCGGCGATGTAGCCGGCCACCTTGTCACGATGCTCGCCGGTGATCAGCGGGCCCATCTCGTTGCCGCCCTCGCTGGCAGGACCCACGAGGATGCCGGGGATGCGATCTTGCACCTTGGCGATAAAGGCATCGGCCACGGAGTCCATCGCCAGCACCACGCTGATGGCCATGCACCGTTCGCCGGCCGAGCCGTACGCAGCGCTGACGGCAGCATCGGCGGCCATGTCGAGGTCGGCGTCGGGCAGCACCAGCATGTGGTTCTTCGCTCCACCGAGCGCCTGCACGCGCTTGCCGTTGCGGGTGCCGGTCTCGTAGATGTACTTCGCGATCGGGGTGGACCCGACAAAGCTGATGGCCTGGATGTCGGGGTGGTTGAGGATGGTGTCGACCGCGACCTTGTCACCGTTGACCACGTTGAAGCAGCCGTCGGGTAGACCGGCCGCCTTCAGCAGCTCGGCAATGAACATGCTGGCCGAGGGGTCTTTCTCGCTGGGCTTGAGCACGAAGGTGTTGCCACACGCGAGCGCGTTGGCAAACATCCACATCGGCACCATCGCCGGGAAGTTGAACGGCGTGATGCCAGCTACGACGCCGAGCGGTTGGCGGATGCTGTACACGTCGACGCCGCCGCTGGCCTGCTCGCTGAAGCCACCCTTCATCAGGTTGGGGATACCGCATGCGTACTCGATGTTCTCGAGACCTCGGGCCACTTCACCCAGGGCGTCGCCCAGCACTTTGCCATGCTCGGCCGAGAGCAGCGCTGCAATCTCCTTACGGTTCGCATCGACCAGCTCGCGCATGCGGAACATGACCTCGGCGCGGCGCGACAGGTTGGTGGCACGCCATGCCGGGAACGCAGCCTTGGCCACAGCAATGGCATGACCCACCTCTTCGACCGACGCAAAATCGACCGACGCCTGCTGCACTCCGGTAGCCGGTTGCCAGATGACGCCCGAACGACCAGACGTGCCCTCGACCAGCTTTCCGTCGATCCAGTGACTGATTCTTTTCATGATTGGTGTTCTTTCGTAATCGGGGGGATGGCGTGCTGTACGGAAATGGCGTGCTGTACGGAAATGGTGTGATGCGGGAAACAGAAGTGACGCGGGCGCCGAAGGATCAGACGAGGTACTGCGTGAGTCCGCGGCGCACGAACTGACCATGGCCCTTGCGGCCGACGTAGGCGTCGTCGGCGATGACGACGGTGCCGCGGGACAGCACCGTGTCGACCTTGCCGTCGATGACGTAGCCCTCCCACGAGGAGTGATCGATGTTCATGTGGTGCTTGTCGTTGATGCCAATTCGTGTCTGGGTGCTGGGGTCCCAGATGACGATGTCGGCATCGGCGCCGGGGGCGATGATGCCCTTCTTCGGGTACATGCCGAACATACGGGCCGGTGTGGTGCAGCAGGTCTCGACCCAGCGCTCGAGCGACAGCTCGCCGTTGACGACGCCCTGGTACAGCAGCTCCATACGGTGCTCGACGCCACCCATGCCGTTGGGGATCTTGGAGAAGTTCCCGAGGCCGAGTTCTTTTTGGTCCTTCATGCAGAACGGGCAGTGGTCGGTGCTGACGATGGCGATGTCGTTGGTACGCAAGCCCTTCCACAAATCGGCGTGGTGGTGATGCGTGTCGTGGGCCGACCGCACCGGCGGCGAGCACACCCATTTGGCGCCCTCGAACCCGGGCTTGGCGAGGGTCTCCTCGAGCGTCATGTACAGGTACTGCGGGCAGGTCTCAGCAAACACGTTGCGACCCGCGTCGCGTGCTGCGGCGATCTCGAGCAGGGCATCGCTGGCCGAGACGTGCACGATGTACAGCGGGGCATTGCCCGCCACCTGGCTGAGGATGATGGCGCGGTGCGTGGCCTCGCCCTCGAGCAGCGATGGCCGCGTGTAGCTGTGATATTTCGGATCGGTCTCGCCGCGTGCAATGGCCTGGCCGACGAGCACATCAATGGCGATGCCGTTCTCTGCGTGCATCATGATGGTGGCCCCGATGTCGCCGGCCGTCTGCATGGCGCGAAGGATCTGACCGTCGTCGCTGTAGAACACGCCGGGGTAGGCCATGAACAGCTTGAAGCTGGTGACGCCCTCGTGCTCGGTGAGATAGCGCATCGCCTTCAGGGCTTCGTCGTCGACACCGCCCACGATCTGGTGGAACGCATAGTCGATGGCGCACTCACCCGCCGCCTTGTCATGCCACACACCAAGGCTGTCGATCACGTTTTCGCCGTAACGCTGCACGGCAAAGTCGACGATGGTGGTCACGCCGCCCCACGCCGCTGCACGCGATCCGGTCTCGAAGGTGTCGCTGGCGTTGGTGCCGCCGAAGGGCAGTTCCATGTGGGTGTGTACGTCGATACCACCGGGTATCACGTACTTACCACGCGCATCGAGAACCTTGTCAGCGGTGACTCCTTGAGATTCGACTTGACCGGGCGCGTACATCGCGACCACGGTTTCGCCGTCGATGAGCACATCGATGAGTTGCCGTCCTGTGGGGCTGACGACGGTGCCGTTGATGATCAGGGTGCGGGCCATGGTGTATCGCTCTCTCTTGTCGGGCTGTCTTGGTGTGGTGGTCAGCGGGCAACGAGTTCGGAATACGCGTCGGGTCTACGGTCACGATAGAACGCCCAGCGATCACGGATTTCAGCGAGCTTGCCCATGTCGAGATCGCGCACGATCAGATCGGGCTTGTAGGCATCGCCCACGTCGCCGACGAACTTGCCCTCGGGATCAACGAAGTAGCTCTGGCCGTAGAAGTCGTTCTCGCCCAGTTCTTCGATGCCCACCCGGTTGATGGCGCCGACATAGAAGATGTTCGCCACGGCAGCAGCCGGCTGCTCGAGCCGCCACAGGTACTCGCTGAGCCCGCGATGCGTGGCCGACGGGTTGAACACGATCTGTGCACCGTTGAGCCCGAGTGCACGCCAGCCCTCGGGGAAGTGGCGGTCGTAGCAGATGTACACCCCGACCTTGCCCACGGCGGTGTCGAACACCGGGTAACCCCCGGTTCCGGGTGTGAAGTAGAACTTCTCCCAGAACCCCTTGGTCTGGGGGATGTGCTGCTTGCGGTACTTGCCCAGATACGAGCCATCGGCATCGATGACCGCAGCAGTGTTGAAGTACAACCCGGGCTGCACGATCTCGTACATCGGCAGCACCATCACCATGCCCAGTTCCTTGGCGAGGGCCTGGAAGCGCTTCGTGGTCGGGCCGTCGGGGATGTACTCGGTGTAGCCGTAGTACTCGATCTCCTGCACCTGGCAGAAATAGGGACCGTAGAAGAGTTCCTGAAAGCAGATGACCTTCGCACCCTGAGCTGCGGCCTCACGGGCGGCGAGTTCGTGCTTGTCGATCATCGCTTCCTTCGACCCGGCCCAGTCGGTCTGCACCAGAGCTGCTCTGACGATCTCTGCCACGTGTCCCCCTTAGCTCATGCGTCGAACATCGACGGCACCGGGTGATCGTAGATGTAACAGTGCCCTCCTGACAATGATATGTTTGTTACCGTACAATCGTTTATCGGCCGTTCATACAAGGAGGCACTCGCCGTGCACACGCGAACATGTTGAGCCGGAAATGCTGACCGAGATCAGCACAGCGATCGACGACCGCAGCGCCCGCGGCATTGCGGCGGCGATCGGACGAATGATCACCGCCGGCACCCTGCCCGTCGACTCCCGCCTGCCCACCGTGCGTGCGCTCTCGAAGACTCTCCGGGTCTCCCCCACCACCGTCAGCGAGGCGTGGCAGACCCTGGCCGCCGTCGGCGCCATCGAGGCCCGCGGCCGTCTGGGCACATTCGTTCGCCAACCGGTTGGCCCCGGCAGCCCGCAGCGTTACCGACGCGTCACAGAAGGACCCGGGCACTTCGAACTGGATCTTTCCAGTGGAACGCCAGACCCCGATCTGCTGCCCGATCTCAGCCGGGTCGTGGCGCTGGTCAGCAGGCAGTCGCTGACAAGCAGCTACCTCGATCAACCGGTGCTCCCCGAACTCGACAGAATCCTGCGCGACACTTGGCCGTTCGCGGCCGAGGACATGACGGTGGTCGATGGTGCCATGGATGCGCTCGACCGCGTTGCCCAGGTGATTGTGCGCCTCGGCGATCGGGTGGTCGTCGAGCACCCCTGTTTCCCGCCGGTCATCGACCTGCTCGAACGCCTCGGCGCCGAGGTGATCGGCGTCGATGTCGATACCGAGGGGATCTCCGTCGAGGGCCTTCGGGCGGCACTTGCCCTGCAGCCAACCGCCGTGTTCCTGCAACCGCGCGCTCAGAACCCCACCGGGGTCACGATGACAGCGCGCCGGTGCGCAGCGATCTCGCGACTCCTCGCCACTTCCACGGCGATCGTGGTCGAGGACGACCACAGCGGCGACATCGCCTCGGGCGCGTTGTTCAGTGTCGGCAGCACGCTGCCGTCGCGCACAGTGCACATCCGCAGTTTCTCCAAGAGCCACGGTCCCGATCTTCGTCTTGCCGCCATCGGTGGTGCTGGCGATGTGGTCTCGGCAGTGGCCAACCGGCGCCTGCTCGGACCCGGCTGGAGCAGCCGCATCCTGCAAGCCGTACTCGTGGCGCTGCTCCAGGACCCGGCAACCGCAAAGAGCCTGCGCAAGGCGCGCCAGGAATACACGCGCCGGCGCCGCGTGGTCACCGATGTACTCGCCGAGCGTGGCGTGCCGTTCACCGGCACCGACGGCATCAACCTGTGGATGCGCGTCGACGACGAACGCTCAGCGCTGCTCACGCTCGCAGCGCAGGGCATCGGCGCCGCCCCGGGCAAACCGTTCATGGTGCGCGACGACGACGATTCACTACGCGTCACCGTTGGCCTGTTGCAGGGCTCCGATCACGAGATCGCTGCGGTCGCCCACCGACTTGCAGACGCAGCGGCGCTCAGCCAGGACCGCTTCGGCGTGAGGCGGCCAGGCCAACGCTGACCGGCCATCGAACTACCGAGCCAAGGGGGTCAGTAACCGCCGCTGAGCTTGCGGTGGTCCCAGCTCACGATGCGCTCGACATCGAAGATCACGCCGAGCCGCTTGTGCGCCTGCGCCTCGAGGAACGGCAGCGCAGCATCGCTGAGGATGTCAGCGCCGTTGTACTTCACGCCCACGGCCTTGCCAATGGCGAGGATCTCGTCGAAGTCCTCGACAATGCGGCCAGTACCCACCAGCTCGACACCGCGCAGCTCGTTGTAGGTGTCGCCGCTCTCGATGAGCCCGGTCATCTTCGCATCGCGGCGCAGGTTGATGATCTTCTGGCTCTTGCCAAACGTCCAGAAGACCACCTTGCCATCGACGACCTCGTACCACATGGCCACGAGGTGCGGATGACCAGATGGTCCGATCGTGGCGACGTTGAGCACCTTCTGCTCGGCCAGGTAACCCTGTACCTCGTCGTCGGTCATGGTGATGTTGCCGCGCTTACTTGCCATGGGTCCGGACCCTAATCGGCCCCGACCAGAAACCGGAAGGCCTACATCGCGCTCATGCGCAGGAGTTCGTGCGCCATCGGGCATTCAGCGGCCAGCGCGCCAGCCGCTGCGACCAGCAGACCGTCGGCACCAAGCACACCGGTGGCCAGCGCCAGTGGCACCAGCTCGACGGGCTGGCTCCATCCATCGTCGGCGGCGGCCAGCCGCTCACACATCACCCGCCACATCGGCTCGGGGAGACGCCGACCACGGCCGGCCACGAGCCACACGGGCACCTCACTGCAATACGCCACGGCGGCGGCGGCATGTGAGCCCAGCGCACACAGCGCTCCATCGGGGCCGGCGGCAACCGCCTCGATGATCACCAGATCGCTGGCGGCAACGCCGGCAGCCACCCCGGCCGCCGGTACGGCCTCGGCCTGCACATCGCTGCGTTGCAGCCGGCGCACCAGGCTGGAGCCCTCGTCGTTGGTGTCGATCACCAGCACGGTGGCGTCGCCACGACGCACCAACGCCTCGCCCACGAGATCGGGCCAGCCGATGATGCACACGGTGGCATCATCGGGCAGCAACTGCACCAGCTGGCCGGGCGTGGGATCGTCGTCGACGTGATCCGCCAGCCCCCATGCCTCGCGGAAGGGGTCGTTGGCAGCGAGCAGGCTGGCGCACAGCCACCACAGCGGGCCCGATGTCGGATGACGCTCGACGATGCGCCGGCAGGCCACGACCAGACCGGCGGGATCCAGATCGAGATCGGCGATCGCAGCGGCCGTTTCGCGGACCAGCATTCGCTGGTCGCCACTCGACGCCCGAGCAACGTAGCGCAGGCGTTCAATGGGGTGCATACGAGCACGCTAGTGCCCGCCCGCCGGATCCTGCACCCGAAGGTTCTGACAGTGGATGTGAGCCCTGCAGGGCACGAATCCACCGTCAGAATGCCCGGCTACAGCATCGGCGCTGCTGGCGAGCTGTGCCAGCCGCGTTGCGCCGCGCTAGCGTCACAGCCGTGGCCAGCAATCCGTCGCTCGACGTCGTTCTCAGCTCTCTCGATGGCGAGAGCCGCCCCCTCGAGGAGTGGCTCACCATGTTCAACCTGGCGTGCGTGGTCCTGGACCCGTACACCAACGAGAGCTCCTGGATCCTCAAGACGGCATCACGCATCCTCACCGGGTTCCGCGGCGCCGACGTGCGGGTCAACTTCGTGCTCACCTGCGATGCCGACGACGCCAAGAAGTTCCTCGGGCCGCTCACCGAGGAGTTCCTGGTGTTCTGCGACCCCGATCGGGCGTTCGTGAAATCGCTCGGACTCGCCGAGCTGCCCGCCTTCGTGTTCGTCTCCATGGACGGCAACGTGGCCGCCTCGGCCGAGGGGTGGGACGGCGCCCAGTGGCGTGCCGTATCGGACCGCATCGCCGCCGCCACGGTCTGGGCCAAGCAGAGCATCCCCGTTGCTGGCGATCCGGTGCCGTTCAAGGGCACACCAGCGCTGGCGTGATCAGCGCCCGCTGTTGAGCCCGCCAGCCGACCCCGGCGCAGGTCTTCCGGTCGATGAGGTCATCGGTGATGTCGCCGCTGCGCTCGGTAACCACGGTTCGGCTGTACTCGTGGCCCCGCCCGGAGCAGGCAAGACCACGCTCGTTCCGCTGCGCCTGATCCACGAGCGCTGGCTCGACGGGCTCAAGATCGTGATGCTCGAGCCGCGCCGCCTTGCCGCTCGAGCGGCCGGGCACCGCATGGCATTCCTGCTCGGCGAGGACGTGGGCGACACGGTTGGCTACCAGACACGCGACGAGCGCCGCATCGGTCGCAACACGCGCATCGAGGTGGTGACCGAGGGTGTGCTCACCCGCCGCCTGCAGCACGATCCCGAACTGCCGGGCACCGGGCTGGTCATCTTCGACGAGGTGCACGAGCGCAACCTGCCCACCGACGTGGGGCTGGCGTTGGCGCTCGATGCGCGCCGCACCCTGCGCCCCGACCTGAAGATCCTGGCGATGTCTGCAACCGCCCAGGCAGAGTCGTTAGCGGCGCTGCTGGGCAACGGGCGCCAGGATGCCGAGGCCGGGCCGTGCCCGAGCATCGTGAGCGAGGGCCGCACCCACCCGATCGAGATCCGTTGGTCACCGCCGGGCAAGGGCCAGCGGCTCGAGCAGAGCGTCACCGAGACCGTCCTGCTGGCGTTGCGCAACGACATCGGCGACGTGCTGGTGTTCCTTCCCGGCATCGGCGAGATCACCCGCGTCTACCAGGCCCTGGATCCGCTGGTGCCTGCGAACGTCGACCTGTACCCGCTCGCCGGTGCGTTGTCGCTGGCCGAGCAGGACCATGCACTCGCTCCGTCACCGCCCGGCCGACGGCGGGTGGTGCTCAGCACCGACATCGCCGAAACCTCGCTGACGGTTGCCGGCGTTCGCATCGTCGTCGATGCCGGTCAGGCACGCGTGCCGCGCTACGACATCCGCACCGGCATGACCCGGCTCACCACGGTGGCCACCAGCCGCGCCTCGGCCGACCAGCGCGCCGGACGCGCCGGGCGCACCGAACCGGGGGTGGCGTACCGCATGTGGAGCAAGCTCGAGCACTCCACCCGCCGCGCCCACCTCGAAGCCGAGATCACCCAGGTTGATCTGGCCGGACTCGCGCTGGAGTTGGCGGCGTGGGGAACACCGGTGGACCAACTCAGCTTCCCCGATCCGCCCCCGCCGCGCACGTTGGCACAGGGTGGGGAACTACTCGAGCTACTCGGGGCATTCGACAGCGAACACCACATCACTGCGGTGGGTCGGGCGATGCTCAACGTGCCAGCGCATCCGCGCCTGGCGCGCATGGTGATCGATGCCCAGGGCCATCACGACCAGTCGCTCGCCTGCGTGATCGCCGCACTGCTGGACGATCGCGACATCCTGCGCGGTCGCGCCGACGATCTGCCCGCCGACCTGTCTCTGCGCATTCGCGTGGTCACCGGTCGCGAGCGGCACGAGCGCGCCGATCGTGGTGCTGTCGACCGCCTCGTGCGCCGGGCACGCGACATTGCCAGGCGCGTCGGGGTGACGTTCGATCTCGATGACATCAACCCTGATCGTTCAGGTGCCGTGTTACTGCTCGCGTATCCAGACCGCCTTGCGGTGAGGCGCTCGCAGCCCGGGCAGTTCCAGCTGCGCACCGGTGCCGGGGCGTGGGTCGCCAAGGGCGATCCACTTGCAAACGAAACATTCGTGGTCGCTGCCGATGTCGATGGCGACCGCAAGAACACGCGGCTACGGCTGGCCGCAGGCATCGATGCCGACGAGGTTGCCGCTGCGCTCGGTGACGCCGTGGAGACTCGACACACCCTGGTGTGGGACCGCGAACGCAATGACATCGTCGAACGGCTCGAACGCCGGCTGGGCAACATGAAGCTGGACGAGCGCGTGCGCCGGCCCGGAGCATCGGTGGCCACCACCGATGCGTTGATCGAACGCCTCCGGGTGACGCGCCTCGCTGCGCTGCACTGGTCGCCCGCCGCTACGCAGCTGCGTCAGCGCGTCGAGTTCATCCGTCGGGCGACGGCGAATTCGGGCAGTGCACAGACCTGGCCGGACTGGTCCGACAGCGGGCTCGTGCGAACCCTGGACCAATGGCTTGCGCCGTACCTCGACGGCATGACCAGCATGACCGAGGTGGCGTCGTTGAACCTCGCCACGGTGCTGCGGGCCGGCCTGCAGTGGCCGCTCGGCAGGGACCTCGACGACCTTGCGCCGATGCACCTCGAACTCGCATCGGGCCGGCAGCTACTACTGGACTACAGCGGCGACCAACCATCAGCGTCGGTACGCGTGCAAGATCTATTCGGCACGGGCGTGCACCCCACGGCTGCCGGGGTGCGCGTTGTGTTGCACCTGCTCTCGCCCGCCGACCGTCCGATACAGATCACCGCCGACCTGCCCGGTTTCTGGGCCGGATCGTGGGCCGAGGTACGCAAGGACATGGCCGGCCGTTACCCGAAGCACCAGTGGCCGATCGATCCGAGCACCGCTGCTCCGAAGCGGATGAAGGACCGCTGAGCGGTTCGGCCCCACAGCGCGCTACCGGCGGCTTTCACGACCGAACGGCACGCCAGTACGGTGAGACCATGCCGGACTTCGAGTTCACCGAGTTGCTTCCCCTTGGCGCAGACGACACCACGTATCGCCGTATCAGCACCGAGGGCGTGTCCACCTTCGATACCCCTGAGGGCACGTTCCTGAAGGTTTCGCCCGAGGCCATCACGTTGCTCACCGAGACGGCGATGAAAGACATCGCCCATCTCCTGCGGCCTGCTCACCTCAAGCAGTTGGCAAGCATTCTCACCGACCCCGAGGCCAGCGACAACGACCGCTTCGTGGCGCTCGACCTGTTGAAGAACGCCAACATCGCCGCCGGGGGCGTGTTGCCGATGTGCCAGGACACCGGCACTGCAATCGTGAAAGCGAAGAAGGGTCAGTACGTGTTCACCGGCGGCGGCGACGAACAGGCCATCGCTCGGGGCGTGTACAACACCTACCTCACCAGCAACCTGCGCTACAGCCAGATGGCTCCGCTCACCATGTACGACGAAGTCAACACCGGCAACAACCTGCCGGCCGAGATCAAGATCAGCGCCACCGACGGCGATGCCTACAAGTTCTTGTTCATCGCCAAGGGCGGCGGTAGCGCCAACAAGAGCTACCTGTTCCAGGAGACCAAGGCGCTGCTCAACGAAAAGACGCTGCTGCCGTGGTTGTTCGAGAAGATGAAGACGCTCGGCACCGCGGCCTGTCCCCCGTACCACCTCGCCGTGGTCATCGGCGGCACGTCGGCCGAGTTCGCGGTCGAGACGGCCAAGATCGCCAGCACCAAGTACCTCGACAGCCTGCCCACCAGCGGCAGCCCCAGCGGGCACGCGTTCCGCGACATCGACCTCGAGGCCAAGGTCCTGAAGCTGTCGCAGCAGACCGGTATCGGTGCGCAGTTCGGCGGCAAGTACTTCTGCCACGACGTGCGTGTGGTGCGCCTACCCCGCCACGGCGCCAGTTGCCCCGTGGCCATGGCCGTCAGCTGTTCAGCCGACCGTCAGGCACTCGGCAAGATCACACGCGACGGCATCTTCCTGGAGCAGCTCGAGACCGATCCCGCGCGGTACCTGCCCGAGATCACCCACGACGAACTCGGCGAGCATGTCGTCAACATCGACCTCAACCGGCCGATGGCCGAGATCCGCGCCGAGCTCAGCAAGTACCCCGTGAAGACCCGCGTCATGCTCAGCGGGCCGATGGTGGTCGCCCGCGACATCGCCCATGCCAAGCTCAAGGAACTGCTCGATTCCGGCCAGCCGATGCCGCAGTACATGAAGGACTACTGCGTGTACTACGCGGGGCCCGCCAAGACCCCTGCCGGATATGCAAGCGGCTCATTCGGCCCCACCACGGCCGGGCGCATGGACAGCTACGTCGACGAGTTCCAGGCCGCCGGCGCCAGCATGATCATGCTCGCCAAGGGCAACCGCAGCCGGCAGGTCACCGACGCATGCAAGGCCCACGGCGGGTTCTACCTGGGTTCCATCGGCGGGCCCGCTGCGCGGCTGGCGCAGGACTGCATCACCAAAGTCGAGGTGCTCGAATACGCCGAGTTGGGCATGGAGGCGATCTGGAGGATCGAGGTCCAGGATTTCCCCGCGTTCATCGTGGTCGACGACAAGGGCAACGACTTCTTCGACCTCGTCAACAAGCCGATGCCCGGCACCCCGGTGCAACTGCACTGAGCGCTCCGGCGGCCTGGACCAGCACCTTGGCCCAGCAGGTTGATCTAGGGGGTCTGGCCGAGCTCGCCGGCGAGCTCGCCGAGGCGCATCTCGCCGTCGCGGGTCTGGCCGCCCTGGGCCATGAACCGCTCCATGGCATCGCGCGTGCCAGGGCCACCGAGCGCACCCTGGAACGCAGCACCCTCGGCGAGGAGGTCGGCCACCACGTCCTTTTCGGCGCGTAACACCGATGCCTTGCCAGCGGCAACGGCGTGCGGGGGAAACGATGCAATTCGCCGGGCGATCCGGTGCACGTGCGCCCACAGTTCGTCGGCCGCCAGCGTGCGGTTGACCCAACCCCAGGCTTCGGCGAGCTCGGCGGACACATCGTCGCAACCGAGCACTACCTCGAGCGCACGCGAGCGCCCGACCAGGCGCGCCAGGCGCACGGTACCCGAGCCACCGGGGATGATGCCGAGTGCCACCTCCGGCTGGTTGAACACTGCCCGGCCCGCCAGCGCGAAGCGCATGTCGCAGCTGAGCGCCAGCTCGCTGCCGCCGCCCCCGACCCGTCCCTCGATGACGGCGATGGTGGCCTTGGGCATCGTGCGGAACGCCTCGCACATCGCATGGAAGGGGTTCAGCTCGGTGGGCGATGTGCCCCGATCGGTGGGAAAGCCAAGGATCAGCCCGACGTCGAAGTGGGCGATGAAGAAGTCGGGGTTGGCCGAGCACAGCACCACGACGCGCACGTCGTCGTCGGCGGCGAGGACTCCCGCAAGTTGCGCCAGCTCCATGAACATCGGACCATCGAGCAGGTTGATCTCACCGTTGTCGATGGTGACGGTGGCGATGCCATCAGCCACGTGGACCCGAACGGTGTCGTAGCCGCCGTAGCTCATCGCGAGGTCCCGGCGCACAACGCCGACCCGCGCCCAGGCAAGGGCCTCACAGCAGGCTCTTCACCACGGCCCGGGTGCGAGCCAACTCGTCAGGATTGCCACCGAATTCGACGGCGGCGAAGTCGGTCACGCCGACGCCGGCCAACGCGCGGATTCGATCGGCCACCTCGGCCTCGCCACCAACGATGGCAATGTCCTCGGGGCCCCTGGCGCCCTCGAGGTCGAGCATCGCCCGATAGCTGGGCAGCTGGCCGTACATCTGGAACGTCTGCGCGGCACGGGCGAGCGCAGCTGGTACGTCGTCGGTGACGCACACGGGCAATGCGGCGATGACGCGTTGGTCGGGCCGACCGGCGGCCTCGGCCGCACGCCGCAGTGTGGGCACTGTGTGATCGCGCAGGGTCGCCGGACCGGTGCACCACGTGAGCGTTCCGTCGGCCAGCGCTGCACTGACGCGTAGCATCTGCTCGCCGAGAGCAGCCACCACCACCGATGGCCGGCTGGACCCCGGTACAGACACGCCGCCCATCACCTGATACGCCTCGCCCTGAAAGCTCACCGGTTGGCCCTCGAGTAGGGGCATCATCACGCTGAGGTATTCGCGCAGGTGACGAACCGGCTTGTCGAACGACATGCCCCACAAGCTCTCGACCACCATCTTGTGGCTGAGGCCGATGCCCAGACACAGTCGCCCGCTTGCCGCAGCATTCACGGTGAGCGCCTGCTGGGCCATCATCATCGGATGCCGGGGATAGGTGGGTACGACGCTGGTGCCGAGCTCGATGCGGGGCACCTCGCGGCCCACGACCGCCAGCGCGGTCAGCGCATCGTGCCCGAAGATCTGCGGGGCCCAGAAGCTGGCGAAGCCGTCGGCCTCGGCCGCCTTGGCCTCGGCAACGATCTGATCGATGGTGCCGTCGTTGGTGGATCCGGTGAAAATTCCGATGCGCATAGCAGCACCGTAGCCCGCAGGCGCTCGACGCCCCGATGTGGAGTCGGGGGAGCAGCGGCGGGACACGTCGCCGCACACATCGCAGCGTGGATCAGATGCCGCGCGGGCGCCGATCGGGCAACGGCGAGAAGTCGGGGCGGCTGTCGGTGCCGTAGCGGGGGGCGAGCCCAGCGGTGAGGGCGGCGAACGCAACGGTGAGTAGTACGAACATGATCATCATCTCCTGTGATTAGAATCCACATGAGTATCGCATTCCCCTATCAATAACGGTCACGCATATATATGAACGATTCGATCACAAACCACGATCTACCGCTGGGCGTGGAAGTACGCCATCTGGCGGCGCTCGAAGCGATCGCCCGAACCCACTCGTTCTCGCAGGCTGCGGTGCTGCTCGGGTACGCACAGAGCGCAGTGTCCCAGCAGATCGCCACGCTCGAGCGAGCGGTCGGCCACAAGCTGGTCGAACGCCCTGGCGGTCCCCGCCCGGTGTCGCTGACCAGCGCCGGCGAGGTGTTACTACGACATGCCATCCACATCACTGCCCGGCTCGGCGCCGCCAAGGCCGACCTCGACGCGCTGACCGCCGGCGAGGCCGGCGTGCTGCGCGTGGGCACCTTCCAGTCGGCCAGCGCCCGGTTGCTGCCCTCCACCCTCATGCTCTTTCGCGACCACTGGCCCCGCGTCACCGTGGAGCTACGCAACGAACGGCCGGGCGCCGTCCTCGACGAACTGGTGCGTGCCGGTCGGCTCGACCTGGCGTTCTCCGATACCCCGGTACACGCCACCCCACTGGCCAGTCGCGAGTTGATCCACGATCCCTATGTGGTGATGCTGCCGCCAGGGCATCCGCTGGGAGACCTCGATGAGCTCGATCTCAGCGAGCTCGACGGCGCCCGGTTCATCGCCGCCGCCACCGAGGACACCTGCGATGCGCGGGTGTTCGAGGCGCTCGAACGCTCGGGTGCCCACCCCCACATGGTGTTTCGCAGCGACGACAACCTGACCACTCAGCGCCTCGTGGCCTCAGGCCTGGGCGTGGCCGTGGTGCCGCTCCTGGCCGTCGAGCTGTTCGTGCCCGACGCAGCGGTCACCGTCTTGCCGCTCGCAGCACATCATCAGCTGACCCGCCGTATCGCCATCGTCTGGCACGAGGACCGCGACCGTTCCCGCGCTGCGGAGGCGTTCATCGAAACCGCCGTAGCCGCTGCCGAGCGCATTGGTCTGCCGACGGTACCGGTTGTCACGTCGCGCCAGCGCGCCACGCTGGTGGTCTGACGGTCGGCAGGTCTGTCAGCTGCCGGAGACGACCGCAGCGATCAGGCGAGGCTGACGAGCTCGAGCCAATCGGGGCTGAAGTAATCGACCTGGCCGTCGGGCATCAGCAACACCTTGGTGGGCTTCAGCTGCTCGACGAACTCAGAGTCGTGGCTCACGAACACAATGGTGCCCTTCCACGTACTGAGCGCGTCGGCCACGGCCTGACGGCTGGGCGGATCGAGGTTGTTGGTGGGTTCGTCGAGCAACAACAGGTTGTTGCGACCGACCATCAGCATGGCGAGCGCCAACTTGGTCTTCTCGCCGCCGCTCAACGTGCCGCTGTTCTGGAACACCTTTTCGCCCATCAGCCCGAACATGCCCAGCATGCCGCGCAGCTGTGTCTCGGTGAGCGTGACATTGGACGGCACCTCGGAACGGATGTTGTTGAGCAACGACTCGTTGGTGCGCAGGTTGTCGTGCTCCTGGGCGTAGTAGCCGACGTTCACGCTATGGCCGAAGCTGTAATCACCGAGCGTGGCCTGGGTCTCGCCGGCGAGGATGCGCAGCAGGCTGGTCTTGCCGGCGCCATTGAGCCCGAGCACCAACAGGCGCTCGCCGCGGCCGATGTCGAACGACACGTCCTCGAACACCGGCACCCCAGAGCCGTAGCCCTTCGAGAGCTGGCGCGCCGTGATGACCGTGGCCCCCGATGCGGGCGGCTCGGGGAACTTGACCTTCATCTGCTTGTCGCCAGCGCCCACGTGCACACGCTGCGACTCGAGCCGGGCGATCTGCTTTTCCTTGCTGTGCGCCATGGTGGCCTTCGTGGCCTTGGCGCCAAAGCGATCGACCACCGATTGCAGCCGGGCGATCTCCTTGGTCTGCAACACCGCCTGGCGGGCGAGCCGCGATTCGTCGGCGGCGCGGGCGGCGCGGTACTGGCTGTAGGTGCCGCGGTATTCCACCAGGTGACCGGTGGCGTCCTCGGCCGGGCGATCGAGGTGCAGCACGCGGGTGATGGCCTCGTCGAGCAGATCGAGGTCGTGGCTGATGACCAGCATCGCGCCGCGGTACTTGCGCAGGAAGTCGAGCAACCAGTTCTTCGCATCGATGTCGAGGTGGTTGGTGGGCTCGTCGAGCAGCAGCGCATCGCTGCCGGCGAAGAGAATGCGTGACAGCTCGACACGGCGCCGCTCGCCACCGGACAACACGCCCAGCGGCAGGTCGAGACGGTCGGCCTTCAACCCGAGGCCGGCAGCAATAGAACGGGCCTCGCTCTCGGCCGCATAGCCACCGGAGCTGGCGAAATCGTCCTGCGCCTTGCTGTAGCGGGCGACGTTGCGCTCGCTGGTCTCTTCTTCCATCGCAATGCGCAGCTTCTCGATGCGCGTGATCTGATCGTCGATACCGCGCCCGGACAGCACGTGGGTGATGGCCGTGCGACCATCGAGCACCCCGGCGATGCGGGGGTCCTGGGGCAGGTAACCGAAGCCACCCTTGCGCAGGATCTTGCCGCCGATGGGCTCGGTCTCGCCGCCGAGCACCCGAAAGAACGTGGTCTTGCCTGCCCCGTTACGGCCGACCAGGCCCACCTTGTCGCGGGGCATGATGGTGAACGAGGCCTGATCGACAACGAGCCGACCGCCAATCTCCACCGAAACACCCTGTACCTGAAGCATCTGTCAAGGGTGGCAGCGCCTCCCCCGAACCGCAACCGCCCTGCAGCATTGCTGCTTAGTATTCGTCACATGGAGATCGCGGCAACCGACGCACCAACGAGCGCGACCGCACGACGCCGCGCATGGGCGCTCGCTGCACCCATTGGCTGTGCGTGCGCAGCGGCGGCCGGAGCGATGTACCTGGCGGCACACGATCCTGCAGCGGGCGGCGGCATACCGCCCTGCCCGTTCCATGCCATGACCGGGCTGTGGTGCCCGGGGTGCGGGCTCACGCGCGCCACGCATGCGGTGCTTCGCGGTCACATCGCCGCAGCCTTCGGCTTCAACCTGTTCTTCCCGTTGTTCCTGGCCGGGACGGTCATTGCCTGGCTTGCCTGGGTTCGTTCCGCACTCGGCCGGGCCCCTCTCGGTTGGTTGGTGCGGGTCCCCGCACGGCTACCAGTGGCCGCCGGCGTGGCACTGCTCGCCTTCGGTGCGCTGCGCAACATGCCCGGGTTGCAGGCCCTCGCCCCGTAGCCGGCCGCAGCCAAACCATCGCCCGCACTACAGCGCCTAGGGTTTCGTGGGCGGGGGAATCGTGACGGGTGCCCGCACCGTGGTGACCGGTGCAGCAGTCGTCGGCGTGGTGACCGTGGGCTTCGTGGTGGGCGTGGGCTTGGCAGTGGTCGTTGTCGGTGCCGGCTTTGACGACGTGGTGGTCGTTGCGGGCTTGACCGTGCTGGACGACGTGGGCTTCGACGTCGATGTCGTCGCCGTCGTGGTCTTGTCCGGCACCGTGTTGGTCGAGCCATTACTGCCCGTCGGAGCCCCCATCGAATCGTCCTGGAAATCGGTGGTGAGGCACTTCCCCTCACCCGGCACGGCGCCGAGCATCAACGCAATGGTGTTGGCCATCATCCGTCGGCCAGACTCGGTGAGATGCAGGTTGTCGGCGCCGGTCAGCGCCCCGTCCTCGGTGATCGCAGCCCAGTCGACCACGATCACGTTCGGGAACAGCGAACCCTCGGCGATGATGATGTTGTTCACATCGAGCTGCATCGGCCGGAAGACCGTGGTGGTCAACAACACGGTGGGTCGCGGCGCCAGACGTGTCAACAGGAGGTGCAGCTGCGCCTGATATGACTGCTTGTCACCGAGGTAGTTGTTGCCGAGCAGCACCACCGCAGCGTCCCAATCGGCTGAGAGCCGCCCGTCGAGCACCTTGTTACCGAACTCAATGAAACGGCCGGTCTCGGCATCGACCTCGACCTGCCAACCGCGCGGCACCAACGCCGTGCAGGCCTGAGCCCCATAGCGTTGCGAGATCGACGACATGATCGAATCACCGATCAGGATCACACGGTTCCCCGAGGTTGCCGAGCCAACGGGCCCACTGGCGTTGTTCGGCAACGAGATCGTGACCACGCTGGGCACCAACGGCGCCAGCCCCAACGCGTCGGGGAGCGCGCCGACGCCGCTGACGGTCAGCGGCACGGGCGCATCAGCCTCGGTCAGCGCGTGTCTGGTGCAACCGGCAAGGCTGGCAACGGCGACCGCCACCGCTGCGGCCACGCCCAGCGCACCGTGTCTGCGGGCTGCGGTCATGGCCCTATTGGATCCAGTCCAAAGCCGGTACGCAAGTCACCCCTGCCGCGGCAACGTCCTACTTGTTCGATTTGAGCTCCTCGAGAATGCCCTTGAGCAGGTCGTTGTCGGTGGGACCACCCTGTGTCAGGTCGCGCTTGGTGGCCTTGTTGTACACCTTCACCATGGCGAACACCACCAACGCAGTGAGCACGAAGGTGATCAGTTGGTTGACGAAGCTTCCCCACGCCAACGACTTGTAGGCCCTACCCGCGAGACCCGAGCAGTCCTTCTTGCCGGTGGCTGCACCCGTGACGGGGTCGAGGATCTCCTGGCATTTGATGAACAGCCCGATGGTCCCGGTGAAGATGTCCTTCACGAACGAGTCGATCACGGACTTCACGGCGAGGCCCATGATGAAGGCCACGGCGACCGACACCAGGTCACCGGTCATGATGAACTCTTTGAACTCCTGGATCAGACCCTTTTTCTCAGACATGTGGCACTCAGCTCCTGTCGGTCAGGGTCGACTTTTCGATGTCGACGATCGCATCATTGAAGCATGCCCCTGCGCCGAGGTCGTTGATTTCTCGAGGGATCAGCACATTCGCCGTGAACGCATTGTCGAAGTGCCGACGCCACAGGCCCTTGGGGATGGACACCACGCCAGCGCGCACCGAACCATCGACGCTGGCCTGCACCACGAGCTCGCCGAGGTCGTTGAAGACACGCACCCGATCGCCATCGACCACACCACGTGCTGCCGCATCGGAGGGGCTCATCGACACAACGGCGTTCGGTGGGCCGAACTCGGCGAACATGGAGTTGATCGTCCGGCTGGTGGCCGGCGTCAACAGGGTGAGTCCAGTCGGCGAACCGCTCACCGGCACCGGCCTGAACCGGGGCAGCGGCATCTCGCTGGCCGGGTCCAGCAGCCGGGCCCGCGTCGAGCCGTCGCCGAACCCGGGGCGGGTGTCGATGAACTGCACCGTCGCACCGGGCGCCCGACGCAACGGCAGTGAGTCCGAACTGCCATCGGTACGCATCAGCGCCAACAGCCGCGATGGATCGGGGTCGAACTCCTGGGCAGCGAACCCGAGCGCACGGGCCAGACCCGAGGCAACCTCGTCGTTGCTGCGGCTCTCGCCAACGCGACCGATGACCGGGTCGACAGCGAGCAACGAGAACGACCCGTACGACCTGGCCAGATCGGCCACCTCGAAATGCGTGGTGGCAGGCAGGATCACATCGGCGTACATCGCCGTATCGGTCATGACCTGTTCGTGCACCACGGTGAACACTGCATTGCTGGCCAGACCGCGCAGCATCATGGCCTGATCCATGGCGGTGACCGCCGGATTGGCTCCCTGTACGAACAACACACTGGTCTGGGGCCAACCGTCGAGTTCGCCGTTCAGGGCAAGTCCGACATCGTTCATGTTCATCGTGACGCGCGCCTGACGCTGGATGCCCTGGGGCCACAGGGCGTCGTTGTCGAGCGGAGCGCCGCCCGAGGTGGAGCCGATGACCCCACTGCCCCGGCGCCCGAAGTGGCCGGCCACCAACCACAACCCCAAGGCACCCACGCAGCCAGCGCCGCCGTTGCGGTTTCGCTCGAGGCCGTAGCCGAGACGCATCAGGGCCGGAGCATCGGTGACGAGCATCGTCGCGAAGGCCTCGATGTCGACGGCCGGCACGCCGCACACCTCGGCGGCGCGCTCGATGGTCCATTCCTCGGCGGCGTCGAGGAACGCATCGCTGCCAGACGTGTGCGCAGCAAGAAACTCAGTGGCGACATGACCATGGTGCCGTAGCCAACGCGCTGCCGCGTACGCCAGCACCACGTCGGTGCCGGGCCGGATAGCCAGATGTAGATCGGCGCGCGCGGAAACAGCAGTGCGACGCGGGTCGATCACCACCAGTTGTGCGCCGCGCTTGGTGGCGGCCGTGAGCAGCGGCACGAGATGACTGTTCGAGGCCTGCGGGTTGGCACCCCACACCACGATCAGCCCGGCATGGTCGAGGTCATTGGGATCGGCGCTGAGCATCGACCCGAACACCTGGTGCCACGCAGCACCAACGGTGGACGCACAGATCGTGTGCTCGACATCGGGGCAGCCGAGGCGCTCGAACAACATCGGCGTGAGCGCATTGGCCAACACCCCGCCCGATGAGCTGTACAGGTACGGCACAACGCTACGCACGCCGTGCTCGGCAATTGCCGCGCCGAGCCGGGCGGCGGTCATCATCTCGGCTTCGTCCCACGAAGCGGTACGGAACTGGCCGGACCCCTTCGGGCCGGTGCGGATCAGCGGGGTGAGCACGCGTTCGGGGGCGTAGACGCGCTTGGCATGGTGCTTCACCTTCTGGCAGATGAAACCCTGCGTGAACGGGTTGGCGGTGGGGCTGGTGTCGGCGTCGACGCCAACGATGCGACCGTCGTCGACGGTGACAGCGAGCGAGCAGGTATCCGGGCAGTCGAGCGGACAGGCGGTGGTGAGCACGTGGCGCATCGCACCAGTCTGCCCCCGAATCGCGTGCACGGCCAGCAGATCCCGCTACTACCGTGGCACCCGTGAGTGAGCGCTACGACCTCGTCATCGTCGGCATGGGCTCGGGCGGGATGGCCGCCGCCGAGTTCGCTGCCGCACTCGATCTGCAGGTGGCCGTCGTCGAGCGCGGTCGCGTCGGTGGCGACGGCTTGTGGACGGGCAGCGTGCCATCAAAGGCGCTGCTCGCCACGGCACGGGCCGCCCACACCATCCGTCATGCGGGCCTGTACGGCCTGACCTCCACCGAACCGCTCATCGACTTGTCGATGGTGTGGCGGCGCATCCGTGCGGTGCAGGCACACATCGCCCGGACCGACGATGATCCCGCCCGGTACCGCGCAATGGGCCTCACCATCATT
>CAFBLP010000016.1_pt1 | contig 42412 bp, 41 predicted proteins | sample 7268181 | NCBI WGS metagenome assembly CAFBLP01 (sample SAMEA6814034, study PRJEB35770) | freshwater metagenome | biome: Freshwater; feature: Freshwater reservoir; material: water | place: Czech Republic | collected 2017-05-23 | depth 30m m | reverse complement strand
TACGCTGACCGACAATCTTCCCCGGTGCTTTCGACAGCTGTATCTATGTCTGTCCACGTCGTGTCAACGAGTCTGAGTGGTGTGGGAGGTGGTTGCCGTGTCCATCGATGATCTGGCTGATATTGCTGATAGTGCCGTCGACGCCTTCCGCGGGTTGCGCGGGTATCAGCGTGACCAAGCGTTCATGGATGTCGAACGCCAGATTCGCCGGCTCGTGGCGTTGCAAGCGGCGATGCTCGCTGAGGTGACGGTCTCGTACTCGTACCTCGACGACGCCCATCACACCCCGGTCTCATGGGCGCAGGCTGTGTTGAACTCGTCCCGCTCCACGGCGATGCACCACACCCGTCTCGCCGCGATGCTGGCCGAACTGCCGGCATTGGCGGCAGCGGCCGCCGCTGGTCACGTCGGTTCCGACCAGTTGCGCCTCCTCGCTGCCCTGCACAGCAATCCGCGCTGCGGGCACATGTTGGCGGGTTCCGAGGAACTGCTGCTGCAGCATGCCACCACCCTGAGCTTGGGCGATTTCCGGCAGGTCTGTCAACGGTGGCTTGCCCATGCCGACCCCGATGGGGCACATCGTGACCACGAGCTGTCACGTGACCAACGCTCGGTGAAATCCACCAGCCACGGCGCCGGGCACGAGCTGCGTGCCCAGGGCGACGCGCTCACCGGCGACATCATCAACGAGATCATCGACCGGCATGCCGCGGCAGAACTCGACAATGACATCGCCGACCGGCTGGCAATGTATGGGGCCGAGGCCGATCAACACCCACTGCCACGCACCGCCCGTCAGCGTCGCTACGACGCGTTGCTGGCAGCCATGCTGAAGGGTGCGTCCACGGGCGGCAGCGGCGAACAAGAACCGCTGATCAACATCTTCACCAACGAACCCACGTTCAACCACGCCGTGCGCAACTACTTCGGCCGGGACACCGCCGACGATTTCGGTGATCCTGGTGTGTCCGAGCGGCTGTGGATGTGCCAGACCGCCTCTGGCGCTCCGGTCGATCCGCATGATCTCGTCATCGCTGCGCTGCTCGGGCATATTCGCCGTGTGGTCACCGACAACTGCGGCCGGGTCATCGATCTGGGTCGCAAATCACGCCTGTTCACCGGTGCCGCACGTGAGGCGGTGCTGCTGGGCGGCGACCGGTGCTGTTGGCCGGGCTGTGGCCAGCGGGGCAGCTTCATCCAGATCGATCACCTGGCGCCATGGGCCGGTGGCGGTGGCGGCACCACCAGCCCGCTGAACGGGGCGCCGATGTGCGCAACGCACAACCGTCGAAAACACCACGGCAGGTTCACCGTCAGGCGCGATGCTGATGGATGGCACCACTATCGGCCCGATGGCAGCGAGATCGCGCCGCGAACCGCTACGTAGTTCGGCGGGGGTCTCGCGTAGCCTCTGCGTTGTCATCGGGTGCGTGCGCGGCCCGGATGCAAGGGGGACGATCATGACCATCACCGGTACGGCCACAACGCCTGCAGGAATCGAGTACCTGCGCACGCCCGACGATCGGTTCTTCGGCCTGCCCGAGTGGCCGTATGCGCCGCGGTATGCACAGGTCGATGGCCTGCGCATGGCGTACATCGATGAAGGGCCGGCCGATGCGCCCACGCTGTTGCTGCTGCACGGCGAACCGACGTGGGGCTATCTGTACCGCAGGATGATCCCGGTCCTGTTGGCTGGCGGTTACCGCGTGGTGGCCCCTGACCTCATCGGCTTCGGACGTTCGGACAAGCCGATCGATCGGGCCACCTACACGTATGCGCAGCATGTGGCCTGGGTCAGCGAGTTCGTGCGGGCAACTGCGCTCAGCGACCTCACCCTGTTCTGTCAGGACTGGGGCGGCCTCATCGGGCTGCGCGTGGCCGCCGAGCATCCTGATTCGTTCAGCCGGTTGATCATCGCCAACACGGCGCTGCCCGATGGATCGCCGATGAGCCAGGGCTTCATGCGCTGGCAGAACGCCTCGCAGCGGATGGAGTTCATGGACTGCGGGTTCCTGCTGCAGGTGTCGGGCCTCGCCCGCGAACTCACCGAGGCCGAGATGAACGCCTATCGCGCCCCGTTCCCCGACGAGACCTACATGGCGGGTGCGCGTCAGTTCCCACTGCTCGTGCCCACCAGTCCCGATGACCCTGCCGTGCCGGCCAACCTGGCTGCATGGCGCGTGCTCCAGGCCTGGACCAAGCCGGTGCTCACCCTCTGGGCGCCCGAAGATCCGGTGCTCGGCACGTATGTATCCGACTTCGTCGAGCGCATCCCGGGTGCGGCCGGCCAGCCGCATCAGACCTTCGCTCCGGCGGGTCACTTCATCCAGGACGACGCCGGCGAAGCGGTTGCTGCTGCGGTGGTGGCCTGGCTCGACTGAGCACGGCTCACGATGGCAGCGTTGCCTCCACCAGCAGGCCATCGTCGACCTGATAGACGAAGCCGCGGATGTGGTCCTTGTGGGCCACGAAGGGATTCACCTGCAGGCGGCGGATCGATTGGCGCACGTCTTGGAACGGGTCCTTGAAGCTCTCGATCGACCACGCCGGGCGGATACCGGTCTCGGTCTCGAGTTGTTCCATCAGCTCGTCGGCGACCACCCGCTGCAAACCGCAGTCGGTGTGGTGCAGCAGGATGATCTCACGTGTGTCGAGCAGGCGCTGCGAGAGCACGAGCGAGCGGATGACATCGTCGGTCACCACGCCTCCGGCGTTACGGATGATGTGTGCATCGCCGTGGGCCAGGCCGAGCATCTCGAAGATGTCCATGCGGCTGTCCATGCACGCCACGATGGCGAGCTGTCGGCGTGGTTTCAGCGCCAGGTCGTGATCGGCGAAGGATTCGACGTAGCGCGAGTTGTGTGCGATCAACTCATCGGTGTTGGGGACGAACTCGCGTTGGGGCGTGTCAGACATGACCTAGACGGTAGCGGCGGCTTTCGTGCGACGGCCAGCGGTGCGCGCGCTCGGCTGCGCTCGGTCAGCCCGCAAGGAGTTCGTCGAGCAGCGCCACGACCAGCCGGTCGATTTCGTCGCGGATGGGGCGCACGGCAGCCACGCCCTGGCCGGCGGGATCGGGCAGGGCCCAATCGAGATACCGCTTGCCGGGGTAGTAGGGGCAGGTGTCGCCGCAACCCATGGTGATGACCACGTCCGAGGCCAGGACAGCGGCATCGTCGAGCTTCTTCGGGACGGCACCCGCTGCGAGTAGATCGATGCCCATCTCGTCCATCGCCTCGACGACTGCCGGGTTGATGGTGGCGGCAGGCGCCGTGCCGGCCGAACGCACCAGCACGCGGCCCTTGGCATGATGGGCCAGCAACGCTGCGGCCATCTGCGACCGCCCTGCGTTGTGGATACAGACGAACAGCACCTCGGGACGGTGGGCGCCCGTTGGGGAGGCGGCGGGTTCAGCCACGGCCGTCGCCCGATGCGTCGCCCGATGCGTTACCCGATGCCTTGTGGGGGAAGAGGAACCGGATCAGGCCAAACGCCATCAACGCTGCGACGACCTGCATCACGATGAACATGGGTGCCGACGAGGGTCGGATGCCGGCGAATGAATCGGACAGCATGCGCGCAACCGTGACCGCCGGGTTGGCGAAGCTGGTGCTCGACGTGAACCAGTAGGCGCCGCCGATCCACACGCCAACGGCGAAGGGTACGGCCGAGGCCCGGCCGGTGCGAACGCAGCCGTGGATCACCAGCAGTAGCCCGATGGTGGCGACCACCTCGGAGAGCCACAGCGCCCCGGACGACCGGGTGTGGGTGGACAACTTGATGGCCGGCAGCTCGAACATGAGGTTCGCGATCACCGTGCCGATGCACCCGCCGATCGTTTGCGCCACGGTGTACAGCGCCGCATCACGGGTGCTGATGGTGCCGAGTAGTCGGTCCACCAGCGTCACGACCGGGTTGAAGTGTGCGCCGGACACGGCGCCGAACATCAGGATCAGACCGATCAGCGCGCCGGCGGTGGCCGCTGCGTTTTCGAACAGCTGCAGGCCGACATCGGCAGGGGAGAGGCGGCTGGCCATGATTCCTGAACCGACAACGGCAATGATGAGCAGCGCTGTGCCGAGTCCCTCTGCGAGTAGTCGTCGGGTGAGGTCGAGCCGAAGCTGACCGGTACCCGTCTCGGGCTGCAGGGACAGCTCAGCATCAGTGGGGTGAAACTGGTCGCTCATGACGCTGGCGCCGATTCGGTGACGAGAGCATTGATCCGCCCGAGTAGCTCTGCCACGGTGGCGTCGAACGCGGCCCTCGACCCATTCGCAACTGGATCGGGGATGGACCAGTGCAGCCATGCACGGTTCAGCGCGAGCTGCTCGTGGGCCTGATCGCAGACGGTGATCACGATGCTGGGCAATGGCGCCGAAAGATCGATCGCGCGTGGGACGGCTGCGGACAGGTCGAGGCCGGCCCGACGAGCTGCTGCGAGCGCCCCTCGGTGCACCGTTGCCGCGGGGTGGGTGCCGGCGGATTCGGCGGGGGCATGTGCCACCGACCGCCAGAGCGCTGCGGCAAGTTGGCTGCGGGCCGAGTTGCGGGTGCAGACGAACAGTGCCGGACCGGGCGCGACCCGGCAACCCGGCACCAGGTTGTGCAACGCAGAGCGATCCAGGTGCACGTAGCGCCGACGGCCATCGCCGCTGGAGCGTGATCGGTTGACCATGCCCACCCCTTCGAGCACATCGAGATGATGCGCGAGCAGGTTCGACCCGACTCCGAGCCCGCGACACAGCTCGTGTGGTGCACGATCGGACACGCAGAGCTCATCGATGATCGCGAGGCGAACCGGGTCTCCCAGAGCGGCATGGCGAGCGGCGCGTGCTTCGAGTGCCGAGCACCCTTCAAGAGCTGCGTTCATCACACCGACCCTATTCACTCAATAAGTATTGAGTCAATCTCGGACACACCTGCTGTGACCGATGGCGACAACTCTGCGGGGCGAACAACTGCAGAGGGTTACGGTGTCGAGGTGGCTGATGTGCAGACTCCCGGTGACTGGTGCGAGCTCACCCGTCGAAACGCTCGCTCGGTGCAAACCACCATTGGGTGGATCTTCTGGGACCCGGGGGCGGCCCGCCGGTACAACGCGGCCGGTTTGCCCGAGGCATTTGCCGGCCCGCTCGGGTATATCGCGTCGCGATGCGCCCCGCTCGCTGGTGCCGGGCCTGATGCCGTGGTCGCTTCGTTCGGGTCGATCAGTCCCATGGCCATTCGAGGCGTGTTCCAGTTTCTCGGAACACCCGAGCGTTTCGGGGAGATCTGGTCGGCGCGTGACGCAGCCGTCGTCGACGGTTTGCGCCAGTACGCGCCTGACATCGTCGAGCCCCTGGCAGCATTCGCTGCCGAGCTGTGGACGGTGGTCGAGCAGTTACCCCTGGTCGGACGGCCATTCTTCGGGGCCCATCTGGCCATGGCCAGGCCGACCGAACCGCTGTTGTCCGGTTGGCACGCGATCAACTGTCTGCGTGAGTGGCGAGGAGACACCCATTGGGCTGTGGTGGTGGCAGAAGGCCTCGGCCATGCTGAAGCGTCGATCCTGCACAACGCCTGGCTCGGCTACGAAACCGATTGGCTGGCCCTGTCCCGTGGCACCTCGCCCGCCGACATCGAAGCCGGCTGGACGTCGTTGGCGGCCAAGGGTTTGGCGCACCAGCGCACGGTGTTGCCCGAAGGCTTGGCGCTCCGCCAACGCATCGAGGACGCAACCGACCGGCTCACGATGTTGCCCTGGCAGCTGCTCGGGGCTGAGCGGTCGCAGCAGTTCACCGAGTTCTTCGAGCCGCCGTGCGTGCGGCTGCTCGCCAGAGTCGACGAGACGGCAGGCGTCAACTACCAGCCAGCGTCGCGGCTGTTCACGCGGCCCCAGTAACGCGGCCCCAGTAACGCGGCCCCAGTAACGCGGCCCAGTCACGCGGCCCGGCAATGTGGCCCGGTAGCGCGGCCCGGCAATGTGGCCCGGTGATCGTTCTGTGAATCGGAGGAGACGTAGGCTCGCAGTGGAGATCACATGCCCACGACCACACCACTTGCAGTCACGTACGGGGGCGGAGGATTGTTCGGTATCGCCTATCTCCTGGGCGTCGGCGAGGCATTGGTCGATGGAGGCATCCCACTGGGGAAAGCTCCGGCGCTGGGCACCTCGGCTGGATCATGGGCCGCCGGTGCGCTGGGGCTCGGTGTCCGATGGGAGGACGCGATCGCGGCGATGGGCCACGACATCCCGCGTCTGCCCGATCCCCGTCGGGGGCGACTACGCGCCATCGCCACGGAGATCTTCGGCGAACGGCGCGCGCCGAACATGCGTGCCGTGGTGTGCTCGCTACCGCTGATGCGGCGTGTCGTGCTGGCCGGTGCCGACCACCCGTTGGCCGATCTCGTTGCCGCATCATCAGCGGTGCCGGGGCTGTTGTCACCACACCGGATCAGCGGCAAGCGATACGTCGATGGCGGGGTGCGCTCGATGGTGTCTGCCGATCTCGCCGACCCCGCCAAGCAGTTGCTGGTGCTGGCACCGATTGCCGGGCCGATGTTCGGCCCAGCGGGTCGAGTCGTCGAGAGCGTGTTGCGGCGTGAAATGCGCGAATGGCGCACTGACAATCCGGGTGGCCTGCTCTGGCTGATCCGACCGAACCATGCCATTGCCGATCTGGCGCATCGGCCGGGGCAGTTGTTCGATGCCGATCGGGCGCGTCGTTGCTACGACCTCGCGTACAAACAAGGTGCAGGAATTCTGCAACGGTGGGAACTCCAGTACGGCGACACGGCCGTCTAGGCCGGACGGCCCGACTACTTGCCAGTGTTCACGTTCACGCCCGTTGCGCCTTGCGTGACGACCAGCGTGCAGTTGCTGTTGTTGGCGCATGCCAGGAGTGCCTGGGCGTTGATGTAGTCGATCTGCGACTGGGTCAAGGGGGCAGACTTCGCTCGCTCGTCCTGTGCGTCCTTTTCGCCCTTGGCCGCCGCCACTTTGGCGGCAGCATCGTTTTGCGCTGTGATGACCTTTTGCGCAGCTGCTGCCGTGTCGTTATAGGCGGCCGCAATGTTGTCGGGCGGTGTCGGATTCTTGATGATGACCGTCAGGTCGGGGCACGACGTGGCGGTTGCGTCCGGGCCGCAGAAGAACTCGCCGCCGATCGCAGCGCTGATGCGCTTGTTCAGCACGCTGCTGATGTTCTTCTGCATGTCCACCAGCGTTTGCGGATCGCGGTACAACTGCTCTCGGGTGTACTTGCCCGCCTCGATTCGTAGCGCGTTCTCGATCTGCGGGCGGAAGTACTGCGCCAGCATTTTGTCCCAACCGCCACCGGCCGAGAGGTCGGTGCAGTTGTCGTGCAGACAGATCTGCTCGAAGAACAACCTGATGGTCTGCGGGTCGGTGTTCAGTTTGAAGTACACGGCTGTCTCGAACGAGAACGTCACATTGTCGCTCGAGACGCCAACGAGGAAGTCGGTGGTGGCGGTGTCGCCGGTATTGGGGTCCTTGTCGATGATGTACGTACGTTGTGTCACCGGCAGGAAGTAGAGGTTCTCCAACAACCCATACAGGCGCGTGCCGGTCCCCGGCTGGATCACCTCGACGAAGTGGGTGCCGTCGATCGGTCCGCCGGTGTAGTGCAGCATGATCTTGTCGGGGGGAACCGAGTCGTAGCTGGCTGTGGCGGCGAGCACGATGCCGACGAGCACCACCAGCACCAAGAGGCCACTGGCAATGGTGCCCCTGAGCCCGAGTCCGCGATGATTGATGTCCATGGTGTCGTGCTCCGAGTCTGAGGTGGCAACCCCAGAACTACTACACCGGCGTCGATGGGTGAGTGATCCTCGGTGCCCGGGTCGGTAGAAGAAGTCTCGGGCATCGGGACCTTGTGCTCTGGTGAGTGCTGCTCACTTCAGTGAGCCTGTGGCTGGCGAGAGGCTGCGATGAACACGATCGATATGCATATGACGTTGGGTGCCCTGGTGAACGAACACCCCGAGATGGCGCGGGTGTTCGAACGACTGCAAATCGACTACTGCTGTGGCGGCGGGCAGTCGCTCGCTGACGCATGTGTCAGCCGCGGGCTCGACCTCGTGGCCACCTCCTATGAACTGGCGGCAGCGGTCACCGGCGGCGAAGTGAACGACTGGATCTCGATGGGTGCCGCCCAGCTGGTCGATCACCTCGAATCCACGCATCACCGCTATCTCTGGGACGAGATGCCTCGCCTGTCGGCACTGGTTGCCAAGATCGTCGCGGTGCACGGCGAACGGCATGCCGAACTGCGCGATGTCGCACGGTGCTACGAAGAAGTCCGCTCCGATCTCGAACCGCACCTGCTCAAGGAGGAACGTGTGTTGTTTCCGATGATCCGCGAGCTCGCCGCTGCCGAGCTGGCGCCGTCGTTCCACTGCGGCTCGCTGCGCAACCCGATCACGATGATGCTGCGCGAACACGACACCGTGGGCGACCTGCTCGCGCGGCTACGCAGGCTCACCAATGGTTACGCGCCGCCGTCCGATGGTTGCGCTTCGTACGTGGCATGTTTGGCCGGGCTCGCCGAGCTCGAGGCCGACACGCACCTGCACATCCACAAGGAGAACAACGTGCTGTTCCCGCTTGTGCTGCGGCGCGAGGCTGAGTTGGCGGCTGCACGGGACTGACCCGACGCCACCGCCTTGCGGATGACGGAGGCAACGGTGTTGCGCCGCCTGAGATATTCTCTGCGACGTGCGACGGGTGTTGCGCAGCACCTGGAGGAGCAGCAGTGGTCGACCAGTTCAGTCAGGCTGACGGCAACGTCTTGAACGTCACTGTCGTCGTCGGCAACCCGAAGCCCGCCTCGCGCACGCGTGACGTTGGCGTCGCGGTCGCCCATGCCTGCGCTCGCCACTTCGCAATCGCGGACCCCGCGATCAATGTCATCGAGTTGAGTGAGCTGTCGTCTTCGCTCTTCGGGTGGGGCGACCCGGCCGTTGCCGCGGCGAAGCAGCAGGTGCTCAGCTCGCGTCTGGTGATCATTGCGTCGCCTGTCTACAAGGCGTCCTACACCGGGCTGCTGAAGGCCTTCCTCGACCAGTTCGGCCGTGACGAACTCGGTGCGCTGGCCACCGTTCCGCTCATGGTCGGGGCGGGGCCTGCGCACTCCCTTGCCGTTGAGACCCAGCTCCGCCCGGTGCTGGTCGAGATCGGTGCCTCGTGCCCCACCCGGGGCCTCTATGTACTCGAGAGCGAGATCGGCGAACTGGAGTCGCCGATCGCCGAGTGGATGAACGTCTGGGGCGATGCGCTCCGAGCCGTCGTCGGCTGTCGTCTCGACGCATGACGACACCGGCCACGTCGTCGCAGGTGGGGCGCCGGCGTCGACAGCAGATCCTCGATGTTGCAGCCGAACTCTTCGCCGAACGCGGATTTCACGGCGTCACGGTCGACGACCTCGGTGCCGCCGTTGGTGTGTCGGGTCCGGCGCTCTATCACCACTTCGCGAGCAAGGAAGAACTACTCGGCGAGATGCTCGTCAGCATCAGTGAGTACCTGCTTGATGGCGGGCGCCGCCGGGTGGCCGCTGCGGCCGGTCCCGCCGATGCGCTCGACGAGTTGCTCCGAGGGCATATCGAGTTCGCGCTTGACCGCACCTCGCTGATCACCGTGCATGTGCGCGAGCTCGTCCACGCCCCCGAACTGCAGCGCAAGCGTGTCCGGGCGCTCCAGAACGAGTACGCAGAATTGTGGGTAGATGTCCTGCTGCAGCTCGATCCGCTGCTCGATCGGCGTATCGGTCGTGCAGGCGCCCATGCGGTGTTCGGCCTGTTGAACTCCACGCCGCACAGCAGGCGAGCGACCCGCGAGGTGATGGCTGGTCTGTTGTTCGAGATGGGCCATGCTGCGCTCGACACCCTCGGTTGAGGTCATCGGTTGACGAGCTTGTCCACCAGTTCTGATGTGCTTGTGGTGCCGTACTTGCGCAGGAGGCTCGAGCGGTAGACCTCGACGGTGCGGTGGCTCAGCCCCAGGACGACGCCGATCTGCCTGCTGGTGTGCCCTTCGATCAACAATGCGGCCACGTCGCGTTCGCGACCGGTCAGAGCGACACCGCTCTCGGCCAGCACCGGTCGCAGCGTCGACAGGTCCTCGAAGCTCCAGATCCCGGCGTCGTGTGGCGACACGGGATCGAGCGCTCGCCCGATGACGTGGCACCAGAACAGCTCGCCGTTCGAGTTGCCGGGTTCGCGGCGCATGATGCGCTCGTCGGAGTACCGTCCGCGTCGGTCGAGGTTCAGCGTGATGCGGTCTCCGGTTCGCTCGAATTGCGCGGCGCTGGGATACAGGATCTGCAGCGACTGCCCGATCAGTTCGTCGCGCGCCCGCAGGAACATCGCCGCCAATTCGTGGTTGCAGTCCACGATCATCCGCCGGCGTGACAGCACCAGGCCAATGGGGGCGAGTTCGAACGCCGCCCGATAATCCAGTCTCACCATGATTCGCACATACTACGTAGGTGACTACGTAGTAGCGTGACGCTGGCGACCACCGCACACCGAACGATTGGCAGACGCATGAACAAACTGTATCCGACGGCCTCGGACGCGCTCGCGGGGATCATCCACGACGGCCAGATGCTCGCCGTCGGCGGGTTCGGGTTGTGCGGCATTCCCGAAGCACTGATCGATGCCCTGCGTGACACTGGTGCCAAGGATCTCACGGTCATCTCGAACAACGCCGGCGTTGATGGGTTCGGCCTCGGCAAGCTGCTCGAGAGTCGTCAGATCGCCAAGATGATCTCCAGCTACGTGGGCGAGAACAAAGAGTTCGAGCGCCAGTTCCTGGCAGGCGAGCTGCAACTCGAGTTCACCCCGCAGGGCACCCTTGCCGAGAAGCTCCGCGCCGGTGGGGCGGGTATCCCCGCCTTCTTCACCAAGACCGGCGTCGGCACCCTGGTGGCCGAAGGCAAAGAGACGCGCGAGTTCGACGGATCTGTGTACGTCATGGAGCGTTCGCTGGTCCCCGAGGTGTCTCTGGTCAAGGCGCACACGGCCGACGCCTCGGGCAACCTGGTTTTCCGTCGCACGGCGCGCAACTTCAACCCAGCAGCGGCGATGGCCGGAAAGATCACGGTGGTCGAGGTAGAGCATCTCGTGCCCACCGGGGCGATCGATCCTGACGACGTGCACCTGCCCGGCATCTATGTGCACCGCATCGTCGTCAACGAGCGTCCCGAGAAGCGCATCGAGAAACGCACCATCACCGAGCGTGTCGAGACGCAGCCCAACAGAGAGCAGGGTCAGCGATGAGCTGGACACATGCACAGATGGCGGCCCGCGCCGCACAGGAACTCCAGGATGGCTTCTACGTCAACCTCGGCATTGGCCTGCCAACGCTGGTCGCCAACTTCGTCAGCCCCGATATCGAGGTGTGGCTGCAGAGCGAGAACGGCATGCTCGGTATCGGCCCGTTTCCCTACGACGATGAGGTCGATCCCGACATCATCAATGCCGGCAAGGAAACCGTCACCACCATGCCAGGGTCAGCGATCTTCGGATCCGATCTGAGCTTCGCGATGATCCGTGGCGGCAAGGTGAACCTCAGCATCCTCGGTGCCATGCAGGTCAACGAACGTGGCGATCTCGCCAACTGGATGATCCCCGGCAAGATGGTCAAGGGCATGGGTGGGGCGATGGACCTCGTTGCCGGTGTCGCCCGGGTGGTCGTGCTGATGGAACATGTCGCCAAGAAGAAGGACGGAACGATCGACCTGAAGCTGGTGCCGGAATGCTCCCTGCCGCTCACTGGAGTGGGCGTCGTCGATCGCATCATCACCGACCTTGCCGTCATCGACGTGACACCAGCGGGCCTGCAACTTGTCGAGCTGGCCGATGGCGTCACCCGCGACGAGGTGCAGGCGAACACCGGCGTGCCGCTGCTCTAGCGGCCGCTGGCTGGGCTCAGCTGACGGGGAGACCGAGGCCCCGGGCGATCACCAGCTTCTGGATTTCGCTGGTCCCCTCGCCGATCTCGAGGATCTTGGCATCGCGGTAGAAGCGCGCGATCGGGTTCTCCTCGATGAAGCTGCTGCCACCGAACACCTGTGTCGCCACGCGGGTGGCGGTGACGGCCGCTTCGGTGGAGTACAGCTTGGCCATCGCCGCAGCCTGGGTGAAGGGCCGGCCGGTGTCTTTCAGCCATGCGGCCTTGTAGGTGAGGTTCGACGCGTTCTCCACCGAAACGGCGAGATCGGACAGCGCAAAGGCGATGCCCTGATTGCGCCCGATCGGACCACCGAACGCCTGGCGTTCACGGGCGTAGGTGGTGGCCAGCTCGAGACAGGCGCGGGCGCATCCGAGTGCCAGGGCGGAGATGGCAATACGCCCGTCGTCGAGGATGGCCAGGAAGTTCCGGAAACCGGTGCCGAGCGCACCGAGCAGGTGGTGGTCTGGCACGGTGACCGCATCGAGCGACAGCCCGTGGGTGTCGCTGGCGTGCCAGCCGAGCTTGCGATAGGCGGGCTCAACGGTGAGTCCGGGCGTGCCGGCTTCGATGACAAAACTGGAGATGCCATCGTCGGTGCGTGCGGTCACGGTGATGATGGAGGTGATCGGCGTGCCGGAGTTGGTGATGAACGCCTTGGTGCCGTTGATGACCCAGTTGTTGCCATCCAGGTGCGCCTTGGTGCGCGTGGCGCCGGCGTCACTGCCTGCGTCCGGTTCGGTGAGCCCGAACGCTCCAAGGGTCCTGCCTGCCACCAGGTCGGGAAGCCAGCGCTGTTTTTGATCCTCGGTACCGAAACGGAAGATCGGGTTGGTGCCCAGACCGACACCCGCTGACAGGGTGATGCCCATCGACTGGTCGACACGGCCGAGTTCCTCGATGGCGATGCACAGCGACACGAAGTCGCCGCCGCTGCCACCCCACTCCTCGGGGAAGACCAGGCCGAACAGGCCCAGGTCGGCCATCTGTGCGACAGCGTCGAGCGGGAACACGTGCTCTTCGTCCCAGCGTGCAGCATGTGGGGCGATTTCCTTCTCGGCGAAATCGCGTACGACGAGACGGAACGCCTCGTGCTCATCAGACAGGTTGAAGTTCATTGGTCTTCCGTGCTTTCGTGGTTGGATGCGTCGTCGATGGGTTCGATGACAGCGAGTTGTTGGTTGAGTGCCACCCGGTCGCCCACAGCCGCGCGGAGTTCGGTGACAATGCCGTCAAATGCGGCCCGCAGCGTGTGCTCCATCTTCATGGCCTCGACCACGATCACTGCCTGACCGGCTGTGACGAAGTCGCCGGATGCGACCGGCGTTGCGGCGATGGTGCCGGGCATGGGGCTGGTGATGGCGCCGCTGTGGTGGGCAGCGGCTGAGCCTCCGGGGGTGGTGGGGTCGGCCTCGGTGAAGTGCCACGTCTCGCCATTGCGCCCAAGCCACAGGGTCTGGTCCTGGCGTGCGAAGCTGAGCCGTGAACGGACTCCTCCGTGGTCGATCAGCGCAATGCCGTTGGCAACGGTGATGGACGATGGAATGGCCGGGCCACCATCGACCGATACGTCGAATCCATCAGCGGTGCCACGGTGGCGCACGGCGACGGTGTTGTCGCCTGCCGACCGGGCGCGGTAGGTGGTCCACGCGGGACCTCCGATGCGCCACCCGGACGGGTCGTCCCACGGGTCGTCGACGACGCCGTCGAGCCGACCTCGCAGCAACGTGATCAGAGCGGCGGCGGCGCTGATCTCATGGGGAATGGAGGCAACGTGAACGTGCTCCATGACGCGCTCGATCAGGCCCGTGTCGAGTTGCCCGCTGATGACATCGGCGTGTTCGAGGATGTCCCGAAGAAAGCCCACGTTGGTCGTGGCGCCAAGAATGGTGGTGCTGGCGAGTGCGTGGCGCAGCGTGCGGCGGGCGGTGTCGCGATCGGGCCCCCATGCGATGATCTTGGACAGCATTGGGTCGTAGTTCGAGCCGATCTCGGTGCCGGCCAGCAACGACGAATCGACGCGGACGTTCGCCGTGTTGAGCGGCTCGCTGAGGGACAGCACCGTGCCACCGGTGGGGAGAAAGCCGCGGCTGGCATCCTCTGCGTAGACGCGGGCCTCCATGGCGTGACCGCGGGGCCCTAGGTCGGATTGGGCGAACGGGAGGGGTTCGCCAGCGGCGACGAGCAACTGCAGTTCGACGAGGTCGAGCCCCCAGACCATTTCGGTCACAGGATGCTCCACCTGGAGACGGGTGTTCATCTCCATGAAGTACGAGTCATCGGGGTGATCTCCGGACACGATGAACTCCACGGTGCCGGCGTTTACATAGCCGCAGGCCCGTGCTGCGGCCACTGCCTGGCTGCCGAGCATCTCGCGCTGAGCCTCGGTCAGCAGGGGCGATGGCGCCTCCTCGATGACCTTTTGGTGGCGGCGCTGCAGGCTGCACTCGCGCTCGCCCAGGTGCACCACGTTGCCGTGGCCATCGGCAAGCACCTGCACCTCAATATGGCGGGGCCGTTGGATGAAACGCTCCAGCAGCAGTGTGGCATCGCCGAACGCACCGAGCGCGACCCGGCGTGCCGCAGCCACCTCGTCCAGCAGCGTGGCGGGATCAGTGACCAGGCGCATGCCCTTTCCGCCACCACCAGCGGAGGGTTTGATGAGGATGGGGTAGCCCACCACGGCAGCGGCCGCGACCAGTTCCTGGTCGGTCAGGCCGGTGTCGGCGACACCGGGAACCACGCGGACGCCGCTGGCAGCGACGGTTGCCTTCGCCCGCACCTTGTCGCCCATGGCATCGATGGCGCTGGTTGGCGGCCCGATGAACACGATGCCCGCCTCGGCGCACGCTGCGGCGAGGGCGGTGTTCTCGGAGAGAAAGCCGTAGCCGGGGTGGAGCGCCTGTGCGCCGGATTGAATCGCTGCGTCGATGACCCGGTCGACGCGGAGGTAGCTCTCCGAGGAGGCTGCCGGGCCGAGGCGCACGGCGGTATCGGCAGCCAGGACGTGTCGTGCGGACACATCGGCGTCGCTGTACACCGCTACCGAGCGGATGCCCAGGCGGCTGAGCGTGCGAATGATGCGCACGGCGATTTCGCCACGGTTGGCGACGATCACGGTGTGGAACATTGGGGTGCTGGAGATGGTGGTCACGAAGTTTCCGATCACATCCGGAACACGCCGTAGCGCACCGGTTCGATGGGCGCCCGACCGACCACGGACAATGCCATGCCGACGATGCGTCGGGTATCGCCGGGCTCGATGATGCCGTCGTCCCACAGCCGGGCCGACGAGAAGTAGGGATGACCCTGTAGCTCGTACTGTTCACGGATCGGGCGACGGAATTCGGTTTCGTCCTCGATGGACCACGTGGCACCCGAGCCCTCGAGTTGCTCCCGGCGCACGGTGGCAAGCACCGACGCCGCCTGCTCGCCGCCCATCACCGAGATACGCGCATTCGGCCACATCCACAGGAACCGGGGGGAATACGCCCGCCCGCACATGCTGTAGTTACCGGCCCCATACGAGCCGCCGACCACCACGGTGAGCTTGGGCACGCTTGCCGTGGCGACAGCATTGACCATCTTGGCACCGTGCTTCGCGATGCCGCCCTGCTCGTATTCGCGGCCCACCATGAAGCCCGTGATGTTCTGGAGGAACAACAGTGGCACCTTGCGCTGGTCGCACAGTTCGATGAAGTGGGCGCCCTTCAAGGCGGACTCGCCGAACAGCACGCCGTTGTTGGCGACGATGCCGACGGGGTGTCCCCAGATGTGGGCGAACCCGGTGATCAACGTGGGGCTGTACTCGCGCTTGAACTCGAGGAAACGGCTGCCGTCCACAATCCTGGCGATGAGCTCGTGCACGTCGTACGGCGTGCGGTCATCGGCAGGGATGAGCCCGTGCAGGTCCCTCGGATCGACAGCTGGTTCCTCGGGTGCGATCGTGTCCCATTGCAGCGGGGTTGCTGGGGCGAACGTCGAGACGATGGAGCGCACGATCTGCAGTGCGTGTTGGTCGTCCTCGGCCAGATGGTCGGTGACGCCGGAAACCCTCGAGTGCATCTCGCCGCCGCCGAGTTCCTCGGCCGACACGATCTCGCCGGTTGCGGCCTTCACCAGTGGTGGACCACCGAGGAAGATAGTTCCCTGGTTGCGCACGATGATCGCTTCGTCGCTCATCGCCGGCACGTAGGCGCCGCCAGCGGTGCATGATCCCATGACTGCAGCGATCTGGGGGATGCCCTGTGCAGACATGCGCGCTTGGTTGAAGAAGATGCGCCCGAAGTGTTCGCGATCGGGGAAGACCTCGTGCTGCTCCGGCAGGAATGCGCCACCCGAATCGACCAGGTAGATGCACGGCAGGTGGTTCTCCATCGCGATCTCCTGCGCGCGCAGGTGTTTCTTCACCGTGATGGGGTGGTAGGTGCCGCCCTTCACGGTGGCATCGTTTGCGACGATCATGCACTCGCGGCCGCACACACGGCCGATGCCGGTGATGATGCCGGCGCCCGGCACCTGGCCGTCGTACATGCCGTGGGCTGCCAACGGAGACAGCTCGAGGAACGGGGAGCCGGGATCGAGTAGTGAGTCGACCCTGTCCCGCGGCAGCAGCTTGCCGCGTGATACGTGCCGTTGTCGCGACGACTCGGGCCCGCCGAGTCTCGACGTGTCCAACTGCTGACGGAGGTCGGCCACCAACAGCTCGTACGCGGCTGCGTTGCGCCGGTAGGCGTCATCGGACCGATCGAGTCGTGTGGAGAGTTGAGGGATGACCACGGGGCATCAGCTTTCTGAGCGGTACGGTTGACCTAGGCTGCGTTAAGAAACTTAGTATACGTTAAAAGTCGGCGCAGGAGCCGCAGCCTTCGAGAGTGGGACACGATGAGCACTGATCACCAGGCAGTGACGATCCGCGACTGCGGGCCGCGCGATGGTTTGCAGGGCGAGACACCGTTGCCGGCAGCCGAGCGGGCAGCGATCGCCAATCGTCTTGCTGCGGCCGGCCTCACCGACGTGGAGGCGGTCTCGTTCGTTTCGCCACGTGCCGTGCCGGCAATGGCCGGTGCATCAGATGTTGCGCAACTGCTGGTTGCCGGCAGCGCGGTCTGGTGGGCGCTCGTGCCGAACCGGCGCGGTTGCGAGCTGGCGATTGAGGCGGGATTCGATCACCTGACGGTGACAGTGTCCGCATCGTCGGTCTACAGCGAGAAGAACACGGGCATGACCATTGCCGAGTCGCTCGCGCAGGTCGCTCAGATCCGCAACGTGGCCGAAGGGGCCGTGATCGATGCGATCATCTCGTTCTCGTTCGGTTCGCCGTACGGCGATGGGGTCACCGCCGCTGGTGTGGCGCAGCTCGCTGCCGATCTTCGCGCTGAGGGCGTCGACCGCCTGACGCTTGCCGACACCACCGGCTCGGCGACGCCACGCCGTATCGCAGCTGTCCTCGGACAAACGGGGAGTGATGTGGGGCTGCACCTGCATGACACCAGGGCCACTGCATTGACGAATGCGTATGCTGCCCACGCTCTGGGGGTTCGCCGTTTCGACACCTCGATCGGCGGTCTCGGAGGATCACCGTTCGCTCCCGGAGCAGGCGGGAATCTGGCGACAGAGGAGCTGGTCCTGCTGTTCGAGGATCTCGGTATCGACACACACGTCGATCTCGAAGCGCTGTTGCACATCGGTGAGTTGGTGTCCAGCCTGATCGGGCGGTCAGTGCCGAGTCGCGTCGCTTCCGCTGGTGGCCTGCCGCCATTCGACGTGTAGCAATGTCAGAGAGATCGTCGGTCGCTCATCGGCGCCGCTGTGCAGTTGGAGGGAACCGTGTTTCGACACGTGGTGATGTTCAAGTTGGTGGAAACCACAACGGCCGTGCAGAAAGAGGCGTTACTGGCGGGACTGTCCCGACTCCCCGGCCAGATCAACCAGATCCGGTCGTTCTCCGTCGGCCTCGATGCTCGGTTGGCAGAGGGCAACTTCGATGTGGTCGTCATGGTCGACTTCGACACGGCCGACGACTACGTCGACTATGCGGCCCACCCTGCACATCGGGAGTTCGTCACGAACTGCGTGTTGCCGGTTCTCGCAACGCGGTCGGCTGTGCAGTACGCGTTCGATCGGTAGTGCCACCCATGCGGGTGAGCGCTGGTGGACGCGCCGTGGCTGATGTCACTACACTGCCGGGCGTGGTGATGATACTGACGACTAATAGGCGGGGCCGATGCGGGCGCCTCCTCGTTGAAGGGGGACGGCGATATGGCTGAACTGCTGTTGTCAGGGGGCACGTTGATCGATGGCACCGGGGCAGGCCCGCGCCCCAACACTTCGGTGCTGGTGGCGGGTGACCGTATTGTGGCCGTCGGGGCTGAGGCCGATGCTGCTGCGGTTACCGGTGGTGCCACCGTCATCGATGTCTCCGGTCTCACGGTGATGCCCGGCCTGATCGATGCTCACGTGCACGTCACGCTTGGCGAGCCAGCGAGCAACGACGAGCTCTTTCATCGGCGCGAGCCGGCCGCAGCAGCGTTCGTCGCAGCGCACAGTGCACGTCGCATCCTGCAGGCCGGTGTCACCTCGTTTCTCGATGTTGACGGCTTGTACAACATCGGTCCCGCCTTGCGCGACGCGATTGCGTGTGGTGCTGTCGAGGGCCCGACGATGAAGGCCGGTACCTATGCGCTGATGACCGCCGTCGGCGGCACAGCGGGTCGATTCATCCCCGATCAAGGGACGGCTGGCTACGCCGAGGTCGTGCGCGACAAGGACGAGATGATCCGCGTCGTGCGTCGGCAGGTGAAGGACGGATCCGACGTCATCAAGGTGCACGTCACCGGATCCATTCCGAATCGTCCCGGCGAGATCCAGGTCTGGACCCGTGAGGAGATGAAGGTCGTCTGCGACACCGCTCACGACCTCGGTGTCACGGTTGGTGCTCACTGCCGCGGCGACGCGGCGACCCTCGACTCAATCCTCGCCGGCGCCGACATCATCTGGCACGCGTCGTACATGGGCGAGGCAGCGCTCGAGGCAATGGTCGAGCACAAGGTGGCGGTCGGCCCGGTGTTCACCTTCCTGGCCAACCTCAACCAGTACGGGCCCAAGGCCGGTGCCACCTCGTCGGTGCGCGATGTGTTCCGTAACGAGATGGAGCAGACCGGAGCAATGCTGCGTCGGGCCTATGACGCAGGTGTTCCCCTGCTCTGTGGGTCCGAGAGTGGTTTCTCCATCACCCCCTACGGTCACTGGCACGCCCGCGAAATGGAGGTGTTCGTCGAGCACCTCGGGCTGACACCGCTCGAGGCCATCACCTGTTGCACCTCGACCAACGCAATCGCGCTGGGCCAGCAGGGCGAGGTCGGCACCATCGAAGCAGGCCGCCGGGCCGACATCCTCGTGCTCGAGGGTGATCCCAGCCTCGACGTGTCGATCCTCGGCGACAAGTCACGGTTCCGTCATCTCCTGTGCCGGGGTCGGCAGGTCGAACTCGCTCCCGTTCCCGAGCGCACGCCGCTGCCGTCCGAGCGGGCCGCGCCGTGGTCGGCAGTGTCGTTGACCTGGGAGCTGGCCCACTCGTGACCGCATGCCCGATCGATCGACCAACGGTGACGTTGTCCACGTTCGCCGAAGTGCGCGAAGCAATGCGCGCCAAGGATCTCCGTCAGGCGCTGTACGACGATGGTGCGCTGGTCATGGCCGACTGCCTGCTCGACCTGCACGGACCTGAGCACCGTGACCGGCGCCGACTCGAGAACCGCCTGTTCCGGCGCGAGACGTTCGAGGACTACGAGACCAATCTCCTCCCACGAGCCATCGCCGAGGCGGTCGATCCGTTGGCGGCTGTTGGTCGCGGTGATCTTGTCCAGATCGGCTATCGCGCCGTCATGCATCTCACCGCGCTCATCGCTGGCATTGATGTCGTGCCCGCTACGGCTGATCGGCTGGAGTACATCGTGAAGGTGTTCTCCAAGGGCGCCACGGCCGTGCACGCCACCGGCGACCGCACCGAACTGTTTGCCGAGGTCGCAGCGGCTCTCGCCGAGTTCGACGAGTTGTTCTTCCAGCCGAGCGCCGCCAGGCGGCGACAGGCCCTCGCCGATGTGGCCGCAGGTGTCATCTCCTCGAACGAACTGCCCCGCGACGTCCTCACGACCTTGCTGCAGAACGTCGATGCCCTCGACCTCCCCGACGAGGTCATGCGGCGCGAGGTCTCGTTCTACCTGCAGGCCGGCGGACACTCGACCGCCAATGCGCTGACGCATACGCTCAACGAACTGTGGTCGCAGGGCGACCCTGAGTTCGTGGAACTGGCGCGTCGCGATCCTTCGGTGCTGCAACGCTGTGCGCATGAGGCATTGCGCCTGCACCCGGCATCGCCCGTGGCATGGCGACGCTCGCTCGCGCCGGTCGAACTGCGATCGGGTGTCGAGATTGCCGAGAACGTGCTGGTCGTGCTCGACATCGAAGCGGCGAACCGCGAGGAGTCGCTGTGGGGTGCCGACAGCGATCAGTTCGACCCGTATCGTGTCGTCCCCGAGGGGATCCATGCATGGGGCCTGAGCTTTGGCGCCGGCACGCATGCCTGCATCGGCATGGAACTCGATGGTGGCGTTCCCGCCGAGCCCGGCGATGCGGTGCAACTCTTCGGCACCGTTGCCCTGCTCGGTTCAGCGCTGCTGCGCGCCGGCGCAGCGCCCGACCCGGCCGAGCCGCCCGTGATCGACCCGGGCAGCGCGCGGCTTCACTACTCGCGCTATCCGATCGTGTTCGAGCCGCGGTCGTGAGCCGGGTCGTTCCCCGCCTGGCGTGCCATCCATCGTTCGAGAACCGGCACCACCTCCGCCCGCCACGGGGTCAGGTCAACGTAGTCGCGAAACGATGTGATCAGCCCGCGCGCTTCGTCCACTTCGATCACGGCATGGCACGCAACGGCGCACTCGGTGCCGTCGATCACGAAACGATCAATGCGCTCGAGATGACCGCGATGGTCGGCGTATGCCTCGGCGACCACGTCCCATCGCACCTCGGACGATGCCGCAAGGATGTTCGACAGCATGGCCCGGACACCGGCAGGTCCGTAGACGGCTGGATGCGGCATGTTGCGATACGGCGCATCGTCGGCGAAGCACGCTGCCGCAGCGTCGGCATCGCGTCGCTCGACGGCGTTCAAGAACGAACGGATGACATCACGGGTCGACATGGCAGTGACCCTACCGATGGGGCCGCCGGCTCATCCAGAAACGACAAGGGAGAACAATGAAACGGGCACTGGTCACGGGCGCAGCACGTGGAATCGGCAAAGCGATTGCGACCCGGTTGGGCGCCGAAGGGTGGACCGTTGGCCTGCTCGACGTCTCACTTGCCGAGGCGCAAGCAGCAGCAGCAGATATCGAGGGCGCAGTTGGCCTGGGGGCCGACATCGCCGATGAGGCATCCGTGGAGGCTGCGCTCGAAGTGTTCGGCGGGCCGCTCGACCTCGTGGTGAACAATGCCGGCATCGTGCGGTTCGGGCCGCTGCTCGACCTGTCGGTCGACGACTTCGCTGCGGTCACCCGCGTGAACCTGGTCGGCACATTCACGGTGGCTCGCGCCGCTGCGCGCCGCATGCGTGAGGCAAAGGTGCGTGGCAGCATCGTCAACATCACGTCGATGAACGGCGTGGCTCCCGGCCCGAACGGCGGGGCCTATGGGGCCACCAAGGCGGGCATCGCCTTGTTGACCCAGCAGATGGCTATTGAGTGGGGTCCTCTTGGGATCCGCGTGAACGCCATCGCGCCGGGCCTGATCCTGGCCGGGATGAGCGACCCGATCTACGCCGACCCCGAGATCCGTGAGGCCAGGGAGAGCAAGGTGCCGCTCGGCCGCCTGGGCACCGCTGACGACATCGCGTCGTTGGTGGTCTTCCTCGCATCGATGGAGTCCTCGTACATCACCGGCCAGAACATCTTGGTCGACGGTGGCGTCACCATGAGCATGATTGCAAACCTGCCCCGTCCCAAGTCCGTCGACTCGGTCGGCAAGACATGAACGACGTCGCTGGGTCACGTCGTGCCGTGGTCACGGGTGCCGCTCGGGGCATCGGCGCTGCGATCGCCGATCGACTTGCGGTGGATGGTTTCGAGGTCATCCGCCTCGACGTGCTCGATGGCGAGGGCGTGTTGCAGTGTGACATCACCGATGCCGATGCCGTCCGCCACATCGCCGATTCGGTGGGCGATGTCGACGTACTGGTGAACAACGCTGCCGTGTGGCGATTCGCTGCATTGGAGGATGTCGATCCTGACGATTTCTCCGCTGTGCTCGACATCAACCTGCGCGGCCCGCTCCTGACCACCCAGGCCTTCGGTCGCAGCATGTTGCGGCGCGGCCACGGATCGATCGTCAACATCGTCTCGATCGGGGCTCTGCACGCCAATCCGGCCGTTGGCGCATACTCGGCATCGAAGGCCGGGTTGGTCGCGCTGACCCGCCAGACGGCGTTGGAGTGGGGGCCGCGGGGCATTCGATGCAACGCCGTGGGTCCTGGCCTCATCGCCACCGAAGGTGCAGGCCTCTATCACGATGCTGACATCCGCCGGGCCCGGGCAGCTGCCGTGCCGCTTCGCCGTCTCGGGGCGCCGAGCGACATCTCCGAGGTGGTCGCGTTTTTCGCGTCCGACGCTTCGGCATACGTCAGCGGCCAGGTGCTGTACGTCGATGGTGGGCTCTCGTCGTCGTTGATGACCACCTTGCCGCGTCCACCCGGTATCCCCGGACCACAACTCGCGCCTGCTGCGGCGGCGCAAGGAGAACACAATGATGCGTGACCTGACCACTATGTCCGTGCTCGTGACCGGAGGCGGCTCGGGCATCGGAGAAGCCACCGCCCGCCATCTCGCCGCTGGGGGAGCGCGGGTCACGATCTGCGGCCGCCGCGAGGACAAGGTGCGCGCCGTGGCCGACGACATCGGACCACTCTGCACCTGGGTGCGCGCCGATGTCACCAATGCCGACGACCGGTCGGCGATGATCGCCCGTGCGGTCGAGCACGGCGGCGGGCTGGATGCGCTGGTGTCGAATGCCGGCAACATGGAGCGTTCGCCGATCGGCGAGTGGACCGCCGAGCGACTGCTCAATGTGTTCAACGACAACGTTGTCGCTGGCATGCTGCTCAGCCAGGAGGCGTTGCCGTACCTCGAGGCGCGTCGTGGATCGATCGTCTTCATCGGGTCGATCTACACCGTTCGCAGCTACCCCGGAGCGGCCCCGTATGCCGTGACGAAGGGAGCGCTCGAGACGCTGGTGCGCGTGCTGGCAGCCGAAATCGGGCCGCGCGGCGTTCGGGTCGGGGGTGTTCGTCCCGGTGCAGTGTTGACCGAGATCAACCAGCGGGCCGGACTCGTTGATGATCAGCAGGCTGCTGAACGGCTGGCAACCATGGCCAATCACCATGTGCTCGGCCGCATCGGTACGGTCGATGAAATCGCAGAGGGAATCGAGTATCTCGTTCGGGCGGAATGGACCACCGGAGAGATACTTGCCGTAGATGGCGGCATGGGACTCGGGATCATCTCATGACCCACCGTCGTATGATCGCCGACCGAACACAGCCACGAAGGGGAACGCAATGACCACAGCGGTGCATGAGATCAGAATCACCTCGATGGACGAGGCCAAGGAGGTGTATCGGCACAAGGAGATGCGGCAGGCTTTGTACGACGCTGGCCAGATCGTGATGGCCGACGTTCTGGTCAATCTCCACGCCGATGAGCACCGCTCGAGGCGACGCCTCGAGAATCGCCTGTTTCGTCGGGAGACCCTGGTGCACTACGAGCGCGACCTCTTCCCTTCCGTGATCGAGCAGACACTCGAACCACACGTCGCAGCCGGGCGCGCCGAGATCGTCGAACTGTCCCACCAGCTGATGATGAACCTGGCGGCCCTGAACGCCGGAGTGGATCGCTCGACTGGTACGACCGAGGAGACCGCGCGGTTGTACGCCCAGATGATGAAGTTCATCGAGGGTGCCACGCTGGCCCATACCACCCGTGACATCGCCGAGGTCGAGGCAGAGATCACCGAATCGATGGCTGCCTTTGATCGCGAGTTCCTCGCGCCGTCGATCGCTCGTCGCCAAGCGCTGCTTGACGCGGTCGCGTCGGGGGTTGCGTCCGAAGCGGACCTACCTCTTGATGTGCTCACGGTGTTGCTTCGCAACGAGGACTCGCTTCAACTCCCGCACGATGTGATCGTTCGGGAGATCTCGTTCTTCCTCCTTGCGGGTGCCCACACGTCAGCCACGGCGTTCGTGCGTACCCTGCACAACCTGTTCCAGTGGTCGGCGCTGCACCCCGAGGACGTCGAGTTGATCCGCTCCGACCGGTCGTTCGTGCAGAAGGCGGTGTACGAGACCATTCGGCTCAACCCGTCCAGCCCGACAGGCATGCGGTGGGCGTTGGTCGATATCACGCTCAAGTCCGGCCGGCACATACCCAAGGGCACCAGGGTCATCATCGACCTCAACACCATCAACCGCGATCCTGCCGTGTTCGGTGCAGATGCCGATGTGTTCGATCCGCGCAGGGTGCCGTTGGTCGAGGGCGCTGCGCCGTGGGGGCTGTCGTTCGGCCAGGGCATGCATGCATGCATCGGGCAGGAACTCGCTGCCGGGTTGCTCGAACGCACCGCTGACACTGCCGAGTACGAGTACGGACTCGTGTCCGTTGCGGTGCAGTCGATGATCGATCGCGGTGTGTGTCCTGATCCGAGTGACTCCGCAGTGATGGATGCATCGACGACGCGCCCGTATTGGGGGCGTTACCCGGTGCTGTTCACCTGAGGTACTGACCGAACCGCAGGCGTGTCCGATCGGCCACGATCCTGGCCAACTCGGCGGGTGAGTGCTCCGAACGGGCGCGGTCGTCGTGTACTTCGACCGAGATCGGTACGAGCGGCACCGCCTGCAACAACTCCTCGAGGGGCAACTCGCCAGACCCGGGCAGAAGTCGGTGATGGCGGGCTTCTTCGATCAGGGCATCGAGACCGCCGGCCGGAGCCTCGGCCGGCGCATCGCACAGCTGAACGTAGGCGAGCCGCGAGCGGTCGACGACGGTGAGCTGCGCCGGGTGTCCACCACTGCGTGCCAGATGCAGGGGGTCGACCAGAACGCCGATGTCCGGGTCGCCGGTAGCTTCCACGATCTCGTATGCGTGCTGCAGGGTGCGGATGCCGGTGAACCGCATGAACTCGACGACCAGCCGCACGCCGACTGCCCGTGCCTGCTCACCGAGTTCGGCAAGTGCGGCCGTGGTTGCGCCGTCATCGTCGATGTCGCTCACGGCCAGCAGGTGTCGTGCGCCGAGCTCGCCGGCGGCTTCGAGCACGCTCGCAATCATCGACACATCGTGGGTGCCGATCCTGACGACCTCGGCATCGAGCAGCGTGAGGCCCGTGAGGTCGAGAGCCGATCGGAGCGAGCGGATCTCTGTACGGGTCGGGGGATCGAGGTCGAATCGAAGACCCACTGCGTCGAACGTCGCCGCAGCAGCGTTGTGGACCAACTCGAGTCGACTCGCCGCCGGTGCCGTCGCCGCGGCGAGGGAGAGCATCCTCATCGGAGCGAGCCTACAGCGAGGGCGCTGCGCCGAGGCCGTGTGCAACCGCGTCCCGGTACTGCTCCACGTTGCGCAGCTTGACGTCCTCGTACCCGCGCACCTGTTCCGGCAGCGAGGCGATGGCGATTGCGGCGGGCAGGTTGTCGGCCGTCAGCCTGAACCCCGTGACGAGGATGATGTACTCCTCCACGAGCTCGCGCTCAAGGCGCCTCATGGACGTGCGACCGAATGGATCGAACGATGTACCGCGGGTGCGGCGCATGGCCCGGAGCGAGACGAACATCGGCCGGGCGAGCAACGGTGGCAGGGCGATCTTGTTCTTCATCCCCAGCGACTTCAGCACCGGAGGATGCAGCTGGTACCGCAGCTTGGTGCCACCCGGAACGAGGCGGTTGAGTTCCTCGTCGAACCGCGGCAGGAGATGGAGGCGGGCGACCTCGTACTCGTCCTTGTACGCCATGAACCTGTGCAGATGGGTTGCCACGGCGCTGGTCAGGGCGACGGAGCCGGCCGCAGCTGTGTCCTCCGTCTCGCCGACTGCCTCGAGGACCGAGAGGTATCGCTGGGCGAGTCGGATCCCCTGATAGGCGATCAGCTCGCTGGCGCGTGATGCGGCAAATTCGCGGACGGCCAACGGGATCGCCGAGCTGGCGACGAGCCGTGCCGCTTGATCATCAGCTGCCGGGGTCGTGGTCGATGGGATCATGCCGGCGCGAGTCGGGCGTGCCAGGAGCTCCAGCCGTGCGGGGTCGCTCAGCGCCAGTCGTCCGGCTCTGAAGGCGGCCAGACTGCGCTCGGTCGCCACGCCGTTCGCCTCGATCGCCTGCTCCAGCGCCCGCGCGGTGACCGGCAGCGCACCCATCTGATAGGCGGCCCCGAGCGCGATGAGGTTTGCCGGCATGTGCTCGCCGAACAGTGACTCGCAGAGCCCGGCAACATCGACCGTCGCGAATCCCGAATCCAGCGAACGTTCGCGAAGGGCGGCCACCATCGGGCCGGCCTCGCCGAACGACGTCTTGGTGTTGGTCACCATCGACGATGTCGGGACAACGCTGGTACACGCCAGCGTGCGGGTCCGTGTCGGGTTGAGCCGGGCAAGGTGCTTGGCTTCTACGGCGACCAGCAGATCGAGCACGATGGCCGTGTCGGCACCTCCGTCGCCAACGGCGGCCGAGCGATCTGTGTCACCATTCCAGAACTTCAGATGGGAGACGACCGGGCCACCCTTTTGCGACAACCCGGTCTGGTCGACACCCGTGACGGTCAAACCATCGAACGATGCTGCAGTGGCAAGGATCTGGTTCATCGTCACCACGCCGGTGCCACCCACGCCCGTGATGTAGACGCCGAAGCCGTCGTCGCTCACGCGGGGCAGTGTGGCGAGAGGCTCGAGGTCGGCCGGGATGTTCGGCGTCGGACGGGCCGTCGTCGAATCGGTGTGCACGGTCACGAACGCCGGGCAGTCGCCATCGAGGCATGAGTAATCGCTGTTGCACGACGCCTGATGGATCTGCGTCTTGCGGCCGAACGGGGTATCGACGGGGTGCACGCTGAGGCAGCTGCTCTTGACGCCGCAGTCACCGCATCCTTCGCACACGGCTTCGTTGATGACGACACGCATTGGCCGCGCTGGGGCTTTGCCGCGCTTGCGCAGTCGGCGTAGTTCGTTGGCGCACGCCTGGTCATAGACCAACACGGTGACGCCAGGCGTGGCGGCGAGCACGTGCTGCGCCTCTTCTAGCCGATCCCTGCCCCACACGGCCACGGCCTTCGGGACACGGAGCGTGCCCTTGCGGCCGGACCCGTACCGGCCCGGTTCGTCGGCGACGATGATGATCTTTGCCACCCGTTCGGCGAGCAACATGGCGCACACTTCGGGCACGTCCAGTTGCCCGGTCGGGTCCTGACCGCCGGTCATCGCGACGACGCCGTTGTAGAGCAGTTTGAACGTCGTGTTCACCCCGGCAGCGATGGCGAACCGCATGGCGAGGCTGCCGGAGTGGAAGAAGGTTCCGTCACCCATGTTCTGGACGAAGTGGGGCTCTTTCACAAAGGGCGCCCGGCCGATCCACTGGGCGCCCTCGCCACCCATCTGCGTATAGGTCTGTGCTCCGCGGTCCATCGTCATCACCAGCGCATGGCAGCCGACGCCGCCTCCCGATGGCGAGTCGGTGGCGTTGATGGTGGACCGGTTGTGGGGGCAACCGCTGCAGAACGCCGCAGCGCGTGTGGCGGTTGCCGGCTTGACCAGTTGGATGGCGACAGGCACCGGGGTAACGACCACGCTCTGGCTGTCATGAGGCGGCGCACTCAGCCGGTCCGACGCCGCGGGACGCATCTCGACCGTCGTCAGATCCGCCAGGATCGACCGCAGTGCCGTTGCAATGCGGTCGGCGGTGAGCTCGGAGTCCGTCGGTACGAGGCGACGTCCGTCGGCCCGGGCCTTGCCGTGGATGCGGGGAGCATCCGTCCGGCCGTACAGCGAGTTGCGGAGCAACATCTCGATGAAGGAGCGCTTCTCCTCGACCACGACGATGTCGGTGAGCCCGTCGGCGAAGCGTGACACGATGTGGCGTTCGAGAGGGAAGACCATGCCGAGTTGGAGCAGGCGGATCCCTGCACGCGAGAGTGCCTGATCATCGATGCCGAGGTCGGCAAGCGCCTGGCGCAGCTCGTGAAAGGTGCGACCGGCAGCGATGATACCGATACGGTCGTTGGGGGTGCTGAGGGTGATCCGATTGAGGCTGTTTGCTGCGGCGTATGCCTCGGCGGCCGGTAGACGCTTCTCGTAGAGCTCTTGTTCGAGTTCGACGGTGTCAGGGATGAAGAACCGGGGCCGCTGCTTGAAGACCCATGGTTTGCCATCGAACTCGACCTGCGGGTTCACGATGGTGGGACTCTGAGAGCTGACACTGGTGATCGCAAAGCCGTCGGCCAGGCCGGTGGTGATCTTCAGTCCGGCCCACACGCCGGCATAGCGTGAGAGGGCATAGCCGTGGTGCCCGAGCCACAACAGCTCACTGACCGTGCCGGGGGCAAGAGCGGGAATGCCGAGGTCGAACATCGCCGCTTCGCTGGCACCGGGGAGGGTGGACGACTTCGATGATGGGTCGTCGCCGACAGCGAGCACGACGCCGCCGTTGTGCCCGACTCCGTGCTGATTGGCGTGGCGGAGCACATCGCCGCAGCGATCGAGGCCCGGGCTCTTGCCATACCAGAGGCCGATCACGCCATCGCAGTTGTCGAGGGTGGCCAGATTGTCCTGTTGGCTTCCCCAGATTGCTGTCGCAGCGAGTTCCTCGTTGAGTCCTGGGACATGGCAGAGCTTGATGTCGCCCTTGGGTGCCCGCTCCAGCGCCTGGTCGAACCCGCCCAATGGGGAGCCTGGATAGCCGCTCACGAATGCCGCCGTGCGCAACGAGCGCACGCGGTCGTGGCGGACCTGGTCGATGACCATTCGAGCAAGCCCCTGCACCCCGGTGAGGAGGATTTCGCCGTCGAGCGTCGTGTAGCGATCATCGAGCGAGAAGCGGTTCGGATCGAGTCGGCCCACCCGTGGGCGTCCGTCGGTATCGGTCATCGTCTGTCACGCGTTCGGCTCATGATGGCCCGATGGTACAGTAGTCGTCAGCCGCCTAGCTACTCCTGCCGGGTCGAACAACGGCCATGCGCTTTGGGTATATGCTCTCGCCCATGCAACTTGATCGTGTGGTGGAGAAGCTGCGCGACAGCGGCATGTCGGGCTATGAGGCCAAGGCGTATCTCGCGCTCCTCACCGCAGGATGCCCGCTCAATGGCTATGAAGTGGCCAAGAACTCTGGGGTGCCGCGCTCGACGGTGTACGAGACGCTCGCCAAATTGGTGGTCAGGGGAGCCGCGTTCGAGGTACGGGTCGCGAACTCCGACTCGCCGGCATATCTGGCGCTCCCGGCGGAGTCGTTCATTGCCAAACTACGCCGCGAGTTCGATGACAACATCGAGTCGCTGGCTACCGCACTACCCAAGGTGGCCCGCGCGCCGCAGGCCAATCTCGTCCACCACATCCGCGGTCGCGCCAATGTGGTCGACCGTGCCCGAGAACTCATCCAGCGTGCCGGCGACGATCTCTTCGTTTCGATTTGGGCAGAAGAAGCGGGCGACCTCGAGAACGATCTCCGCCAAGCGGTCCGGCGCGGTGTCGATGTATCCATCGTCGCCTTCGGAGACCTCGGCTACGAGGTGGGCCAGTTCTATCCCCACGCGTTCTCATCACCCGAGGTTGTGCTCGACAGGCTGGGCGCGCGCCTGTTCGTCGTAGCCGACGATCGCCGGAGCGTGCTGGTCGGCGGAGCCTACGGCGACGACACATGGGCGATCTGGAGCGACGACCCAGCGGTCGTGCTCGTCGCGGTCGAGTTCGTGCGCCACGACATCGCAATGCAGGTGCTCGTCAATCGCCTCGGCGAGGAAAACGTCGACGACCTCTGGCACACCGATCCCACACTCGAACGTCTACAGACGGGGCGGGGCTCACCGGGCCTTCGGCGTCAGGCGCTTTGGACCACACCGGAGGACAAATGAAGAACGAAGTCGTCGACGTACACGCACATATCCTGCTCCCCGGAGTGATGGGTTGCTGCGGGGCGGCTGGGCCGGAGATGGGCATCAGCGCTGCTGGCGTGCAGTTCTTCCGGGCGGGCGACTATCGCCTGGAGGACGTGAAGTTCGTGGACAGCCCGTTCTCGGATGTCGACATGCGTCTCGAGAAGATGAGCGAGATGGGTATCGACCGACAGCTTGTCTCGCCGAGCCCGCTCACGTACTTCTATCACGTGCCCGCAGACGACGCGATCAGCTTCAATCGGCAGCACAACGACATCGTCGGCGAACTCTCGGCTTCACATCCCCGCTTGTCCGGCGCTGCAGCGTTGCCGCTCCAGGATCCCGACGAATCCTGTGCGGAGCTGAATCGCGCCGTCACTGACCTCGGGCTCGTGGCCTCGTATGTGGGCACCGATGTCAACGGCGTCCCGCTCTCGGACCGTCGCTTCGACGAGTTGTGGTCCGAACACGAGCGCCTCGGGGTGCCCGTGATGGTCCACCCCGGTCCCCGCACGTCGTACTCGCCGGCGGAGCCGTTCCTTGGCCAGCTCGAGCTTGACATCATCATGGGCTTTGCCATTGACGAAGGACTTGCCGTGGCGCACCTGTTGTTGTTCGGCGTGCTCGATCGGCACCCCGACCTGCATGTGCACGTCGCCCACGGGGGTGGCTTCGCTCCGTATCAGAAGGGCCGCCTCGAGGCCGCCCTCCGGAAGCGCCCATGGGGCCCGGGTGCGCTCGTGCGCCCGCTGGAAGAACAGTGGAAGCAGTTCAGCTTCGACACCGCCGTGCACCGTGATGACGCGCTTGCGTTCCTGGTGTCCACCGAAGGCGCCGACCGTGTCCTGCTCGGCAGCAACTTCGCCGGATGGGATATCGAGGAGGGTTACGCGGCGATGGTGGAGGGTCTCGGGCTCAGCGACGCCGATAATGCGGCCATTTTCGGTGGCAACGCGAAACGTATCTTTGGCCTCGCCGAACTGGCATGAGGCCATTTCGCTTCGGAGTCATCGGCATCAGCCCGGCGTCGACGATGCACGCATGGGTCGACCGGGCACAGCACGTTGAAGCACTCGGCTACTCCACCCTTCACTTCACCGATCACTTCGATCGTTCGCCGGTGTCGCCCCTGCCGATGATCGCAGCGCTTGCTGCGCACACCACGGCACTGACGCTCGGCACGCTGGTCATCGACAATGACTTCCGGCACCCGGCCGTCTTGGCCAAGGAGATCGCAACACTTGATCTGATCACCGATGGTCGTCTCGAAATCGGGCTCGGTGCCGGATGGATGACTGTCGACTACGACGTTTCGGGAATCGCGTACGAATCCGCCGGCGTCCGAATCTCAAAACTCGACGAGACCCTGCAGATCCTCGACGACGTCCTGCGCGGTGGGCCAACTCACTTCTCGGGCAATCACTATGCCGTGGCTGCTCTGCTGAGCACCCCGCCACCCACAACGGTGCCGCGCCCGCGACTGCTCGTCGGCGGCGGAGGTGATCGCGTGCTTCGCCTCGCCGCTCGACACGCCGATGTCGTCAGCATCAACTGGAATGTCGGTGCCGGGCACGCCGGTGTCGCGGCCGTTCGCAGCGGCGGGCCCGACGAGACCGCCCACAAGGTGAGCGTGGTCCGCTCGGCCGCCGGCGACCGGTTCGGGGACATCGAACTGCACCTCGTTGCGTACCTGACGGCGATCACCAACGATGCCGATGCTGCGCTCAGCGGGTTGATCGCAGCGCGTGGACTCGACCTGGAGCCCGCCGACATCGTGGACTCGCCACATTGTCTCGTCGGCTCGCCAGCCGAGATCGTCGACCGGCTCGTCGAGCGACGCGAGACGCTCGGCTTCAGCTATGTCTCTGTGTACGACACGGTCTTCGAGGACTTCGCCCCTGTCGTCGCAGCGCTCGCCGGGCGCTGACACGAACCGTCGGCTCGCCGGTTCGGCGCATTCGTCACCCGTCGAGGTTGATGAGCTCACCGTTCTCGTCGTGCAGGATAATTGCCTGTCCGGGGCAGTTGCGTGCCAGTCGGAGCAGCAGTGCATCCGCGATCGCCGGATCGGTGTTGATCACCGTTGCGAGCTGGTCATCGTCGAACGCGAACACGGTCGGCAGGTCGCTGATGCATTTGCCCGAACTGATGCACAGGTCCTGATCAACTTCAACTCTGTATGCCATGGTGGTGTCTTTTCTCGGAGTGGGTGTGGGTCAACGGGTCAGCCAGCCGCCATCGACGGCGAGGGTGACTCCCGTGATGAACGACGCTGCGTCGGAAAGCAGAAAGGAGATGGCGGCCGCCACGTCGTCGGTGCGACCGAGCCGGCCAAGCGGCACCTGCGATGTCAGCCACTCGCGTTGGCCGGGTTCGTCAAGCCGCGTCTGGAGCATCGGCGTGACGATGGGGCCGGGGGCGACGGCATTGATGCGAATGTTGTGCTCGGCCAACTCCAGCGCTGCTGCCTTGGTGAACATCGCCACGCCCGCCTTGGAGGCGCAGTAATGGGGTTGGCCGGGAACGGCCGAGAACGACGTGGTGGAGCCGATGTTGACCACGGCGCCAGGGGTACCTGCGGCAATCCATGTTCGCGCCAGGGCCTGAACGCCGAGGAACGTGCCCGTCAGGTTCACGCGCATCACATGATCCCACTCGTCGAGGTCGAGCTCGACCAGCGCCGTACGAATGCGAACACCAGCACAGTTGACCAACCCGTCCAGCGCTCCGTTTGCTGCAACGAGTGCCGACCACTGGGCCGGGTCGCCGACATCGAGCTGCTGCACATCAGCAGATCCGCGAAGATCGGCGCGCACGACGGCGTGCCCCTGGCTGTCGAGCGCGGCGGCCACGGCAGCCCCGATCCCCGATGCTGCGCCCGTGACCAGAATTCGTCGCATATCGTTACCCTTCGCTTCGAACATGTCCTAGGAACAATAGTGGTGTTGTGACTGGCAACGCTGCTTCGACTCGCTTTCGGACCTGGATGTCGTGGTGACCTCAGGATCTCATCCCACCGCAGCACCGTCCGCCAGTCGCTACCTCAAGATCGGTGTCGGTCTCTACACGGGCCAGGGGTCCGTTGCCTCGGGTGACGGCTATCGGGAGGCCACCGTTCTGGCGAGGGCCGCTGAAGATGCTGGCTTCGACTCGTTCTGGGTCAGCGAACATCATGGGTGGGACGACGCCTACCTGCCGAGCCCGCTGGTGCTGTTGGCTGCGCTTGGCGCAGTGACCGAGCGGATCGAACTCGGCGCCGGGCTCGTACTCGCCCCGCTTTATCATCCGGTGCGGCTTGCCGCTGACATTGCGGTCCTGGACCAGTTGACCAATGGGCGGCTGATTCTCGGCCTCGGTCTCGGGTACATCGACAAGGAGTACGCCGCGTTCGGGGTCGACCGGTCATCGCGAGCGGCTCGGCTCGATGACGTCATCGGGGTGCTCCGTCTGGCTGGCACAGGAGAGCCCTTCTCGTACGCCGGTCGATCCATCGTGCTCGATGACGTTCGGGTGACCCCATCGGTGTGCCGAGATGGCGGGGTGCCGATCTGGGTGGGGGCCTACTCCGACGCTGCCGTTCGCCGGGCGGGCACCGCTGCGGACGGACACCTGATCGGGCGGGGCTCACCGCACATCATCGACAGCGCGAACCAGATCCTCGCAGGCGTGCGTCGTCCAGATGATCCGTCGTTCACCCGCGCCGTCAACGTCACCCTCGTGCTCGACGATGAAGGGGGTGCTGCGGGCTCGGCCCGCGCTGCATTTGCCGCGCAGCAGTTGATGTACGAGCGGGTACAACACGGAGCGAACGTGTACAGCTCGCTGATTCCCGACCCCGCTGGTGGCGAAGTGTTGGCGGAGGGCAGCATCGACTCCTACATCCAGGTTGCGGGTAGCGCTGGCGAGGTTGTTGCAGGGCTCGAACAGGTCATCGAGCGGCTCTCGGGCTGGAGTCACGTTCACCTCGTGCTGCGTGTGCTCTTCCCCGGGGAGGCGATCGAGGTGCAGGTCGAGCGGCTTCGAATGATTGGGAACAGTGTGCTTCCTCAGCTGCGTCGTCTATAGTCGTGCACTGTCACACGACGGCTGACCTGTGCGGGGAGGTGTTCCCTGCGTCTCGGTGCCGGGTGGAAGGGAACGTCCATGCTGGTCATCAAGCACGCAACGGGAGTTGCTGCGGCCTCCCTCAAAGAGGTCTCTGCGCTCGTCGAAGGTTTGATCGACGAAGTTCGTGCCGGCGGCGATGCTGCGGTCCGCGCGCTCAGCGAGCGGCTCGATCACTGGTCGCCGGTCTCGTTCCGGTTGTCGCAGCAGGAGATCGACGACATCGTCGCCTCCGTGCCGGCGGAGACCCTCGAGGACATCAAGTTCGCCCAGACCCAGATCCGTCGCTTCGCCGAGGCCCAGTTGGCCACGATGAGCGACCTCGAGGTGGAGACGATCCCGGGTGTCTTCCTGGGACACAAGAACATCCCTGTTGATTCTGTCGGTTGTTATGTCCCCGGTGGTCGCTACCCGATGGTTGCCTCGGCGCACATGAGCGTGCTCACCGCCAAGGTGGCCGGTGTGAAGTACGTCGTGGCGTGTACGCCTCCCATGGATGGAGTCCCACCCCGCGAAACCGTTGCTGCGATGGCGCTCGCCGGTGCTGACGAGATCCACATCATCGGTGGGGTGCAGGCCGTCGCCATGATGGCGCTCGGCACCGAGACCGTGGCGCCGGTCGACATGATCGTCGGTCCCGGGAATGCCTATGTGGCCGAGGCCAAACGACAGTTGTTCGGCGAGGTCGGCATCGACCTGTTGGCGGGGCCCACCGAGGTCATGGTGATCGCCGACCACACTGCCGACGCGGAGATGATCGCCACCGATCTGCTCGGTCAGGCCGAACACGGCCCGACATCGCCGGCCGTGCTCATCTGCCTCGACCGCGATCTCGCCGAGGCTGTGGTCATCGAGGTGGACCGACAGCTGACGGTGCTGCCAACAGCCGACGTCGCCGGCGTTGCATGGCAGGACTGGGGGCGGGTCATTGTGGTCGACTCGCATGAGGAGGCAGCAGCGCTGTCCGACGAGCTCGCGTACGAACACGTCGAGATCCTCACCGAGGATCCCCAGTGGTACCTCGAACGGCTCCGCAACTACGGTGCACTGTTCCTGGGGCCGGAGACAAACGTGTCGTATGGCGACAAGGTCATCGGCACCAACCACACGCTGCCGACACGCCGGGCCGGACGCTTCACCGGCGGCCTGTGGGTCGGCAAGTTCATCAAGACCGTCACCTATCAGCGCTGCACGCCCGAGGCCAGTGCACTCATTGGCTCCTACGGGTCGCGTTTGTGCGCTATCGAGCGTTTCTGGGGCCACAAGGAACAGGCCGATCTTCGGGTTCGCCGGTACGGGACGCCCGCCCCGTGATCGATCTCGCTGGTCGGGTCGCAGTCGTCACCGGTGGCGGTGGCGGCATTGGTTCGGAAATCTGCCGGCGATTGGCCACCCTCGGCGCAAGCGTGGTGGTCTGTGTCGCTGAAAGGCTTGAACGGGCCGAGGCCCTTGCGGGCTCACTTCCCGGTGCTGGACACCTCGCCGTGCGGGCCCGGGTCGACGATTCGTCAGCGCTTGCTGCGCTTGCTGCGCTGACGGCCGCAACCTATGGACGAGTCGATGTCCTGATCAACGCAGCAGGTGTGACAAGGCCCGTTCCGCACGCCGATCTCGAGTCGCTCGATGACGAGTTGATCGATCAGATCTTCCGTGTGAACTGGCGGGGTTCGTTCGCAACCGTTCGCGCGTTCCAGACCATGCTGGCAGCCGGTGATGGGGGAGTGGTCATCAACATCTCCTCGGTTGCGGGTGTCACCGGTCTCGGAAGCAACGTGGCGTACTGCGCATCGAAGGCAGCGGTTGATTCCATGACCCGCTCGCTCGCTCGGGCCTTGGCGCCTGCCGTCCGCGTGCTGTCCGTCTCGCCTGGGTGGGTCGAGGGCGAATACGCTGCTTCCATGCCCACAGAACTGCTCGCTGCCCAAAGGGCCGCAACGCCGTTGGGTAGATTGGCGACGCCGGTCGATGTCGCCGACGCGGTGGAGGCGGCACTGATGCTTCGCTCGACAACAGGTGCAATCATTGCTGTCGACGGCGGTCGTCCGCTGGGGGTATGAGGGGTTCTGCGCCGGAGGCACACGTAGTAAGGTAGCTAACGACGCCCAACCATCGGGTGGTCGCAGTTGAATTCACAATCCATACAAGCAGGGGGTACATCACCATGGGAGTCGAACTTCGTGGTCTCGAAGGCAAGAATGTTCTGATCACCGGGGCGAGCAAGGGCCAGGGGTTCAGCCATGCCAAGGCATTCGCCGAGGCGGGCTGCAATATCGCTGCGATTGACATCACCGAGCCCATCCCGGATATCTATCCGTTGGGCACGCCGGAGACGATGGCTGCCACCGTCAAGGCCATCGAGGAGCGGGGCCAGCGGTGTATCCCCCTTCCGTGCGACATTCGCGACGAGGCGCAGGTCAAGGCCTCCGTCGAAAAGGCGCTCGATCTCTTCGGCGGCCGTATCGATGTCATCGTCAACAATGCCGGCGTTGCGGCGCTCGACCCGATCCACAAGATGCGCTCGTCAACGATGCATGCCGTGATCGACACCATCGTCAAGGGTGCGATCTACGTCACCAAGTACGCCGTGGACAACATGATCGGCCGGGGATCGGGCAAGATCATCAACATCTCGTCGGCGGTCACCGGTTCTGGCCACGCAATGCTGTCGCACTACGTCGCAGCAAAGCACGCGATCAACGGCCTGACCACCTCGTGGGCGATGGAGCTGAGCGAGTTCAACATCAACGTGAACTCGATCTGCCCCGCCACCATCAAGCCTGGCATCGGTCAGGGATCTGGCATGGTGCTCGGTCTGGCGCCCGAAGCTGGCGTGACGATGGACGAAGCGTTCGAGATGTTCTCTTCGGGAGGCAACATGCCCGGTCTCAAGTGGCGTGCGGAAGTGCAGCACATCACCGACATGGTGCTGTTCCTCGCCAGCGATAACGCCGACATGATCACCGGGGCAATCATCCCGGTGGACTGCGGTCAGATGTCGCGCTGAACCGCGAAGAATTGCCGGCTCTAGGCGTCGTGAGCAAGTTGACGACTAGAGCCGGTTTATGCTTACAATGCAACCTGGCGGGTCTCTCGCCTTCAACCAAGGGGGAAATGAATGTTATCGAAACGACTCATCGCGTTCGCAGCGGTGTCGGTCATGGGTTTGTCGGTCGCTGCGTGCAGTAGCGACAAGGCCAGCCCGTCCACGACGCCAGACGCTGGTACCACTGCTGGTACCACCGCTGGCACGACCGCTGGCACCACTGCCGGCACGACCGCTGGCACCGCCACCGGTGGCGAGCTCACAGGGCTGTCGCTCGCTGAGGGCCGCGTCGAAGAGTTCAGCAAGACGCTGAAGGATCTCGGTCTCACCGAGAAGGTCAACGCTCCCAAGGGCTTGAAGGTTGCCTACGTGCAGTGTTCGGTTCCCGTGTGCGAGGCCATCAAGAAGGGCATCGTCGAGGCGGTCGACGCCATCGGCGGCACGCTGCAGATCTTCACCACCCAGGACACCGCTGACACGGTGCAGGCCGCCTTCCAGGCCGCCGTTCAGTCCAACCCTGACATGGTGCTCACGTCGGGTAACCCCCGTGCGTGGTTCGAAGCCTCGCTGGCCGAGCTGAACGCCAAGAAGATCCCGGTCGTCGCATGGTCGATGCCCGAGCCCTACCAGGCTCCGGGTCTCGCCGCCAACCTCGTCACCGGTGACGACTACTACTTCAACGGCGTGTTGATGGCCGACTATGTCACGGCGCAGACCAAGGGCAAGGCGAACGTGTTGTTCCTCAACATCCCGCAGTTCCCAGTGCTGGGTCTCGAGTCCGAAGGCTTCAAGGCTGAGATGGCTTCCGTCTGCCCAGACTGCAAGGTCAATGGGCTCGACTTCACCGTCGATCAGCTCATCGCCGGCGAGCACATCTCGGCTGCTGTCAGCGAGTTCCAGAAGGATGCGTCGATCAACTTCCTCGTCACCGGTTTCGGCGACATGTTGCTCGGCATGCCTGATGCGCTCAAGGGCATCAACGTGAGTGTCCCGGCAATCTCGCAGGCTGGAACGCCCGCCAACTACCAGCTCATCTCCGATGCTTCGCTGCAGGTCGCAGATGTTGGCCTGCCCACCGGCTTCCTCGGCTGGCGTGCAATCGACGCTGGCCTGCGTGCAATCGCTGGTCAGAGCACCGGGGCGTTCGCACCCCGCCCGTTGACCACCATCTCGGGTCACCCCGACATCGCCATCGCTGGCGTGCCGTTGAAGATCCTGCAGAAGGCTGACATCTCCGATCCGACGACCGCATGGTCCGGCATCGATGGATACCAGGATCTGTTCAAGTCCCTGTGGACCTTGGGCTGAGACTCGGCTGAGGCCCGCCCCGGTATGACGAACGAATCAGCGCTCATGATCGACGCTGCAGTACTGAACGTGGAGACGGTGTCAAAAACCTTTCCCGGTCAGGTCGCACTCGATCACGCGTCAATCGTCGTCAAGCCGGGGCGGGTTCATGCCCTTGTCGGGCAAAACGGGTCGGGTAAATCGACCCTGATCAAGATCCTCGCCGGCTACCACCGTGCCGATGACGGCGCGAAGGCGACGTTGCTCGGCGAGGATCTCGATCTGGTTGGCGGTGCGGGTGGACGCGCCGAACGAATCCATGTCATGCACCAGGACCTCGGTCTGGTCAACTCGCTCAACTCCGTTGAGAATCTGGCACTTGGGCGTGGGTTCCGCACCGGCTTTCTTGGCCGGGTGCGTTGGAAGGAAGAAATCGCTCGGGCCACCGCTCACCTGGCCACCATCGGAGCGACATTCGACGTCCGCATGCCTGTCGGCATGCTCACGCCATCGGAACGTGCGCTCGTGGCTCTTGCCCGAGCCCTCGAGGGCTGGGATGACGATGGCGGCGGTCTGCTGATCCTCGATGAGCCAACAGCGGCAATGGCCCGCCTCGACGTGCTGCATCTCTTCGAGGCTGTCCGCAAGATCCGCGATCGCGGCGCCGGGGTCGTCTTTGTCTCGCACCGCATCGACGAAGTGTTCGAGATCGCCGACGACTACACGGTCCTTCGCGACGGCAAGGTGGTTGCGTCTGGAGCGGTTGCTGACCTGACCCACGAATCGCTCATCGAGCTCATCGTCGGGCGGGCTCTGGACGAGATCGGGCTGCACGAGCACGAGCACGCCGGGCAACCCGTGATGGAAGTACGCAACCTGTGGGGCGACCGGCTCGAGGCACTCAATCTCACGGTTCATGCCGGCGAGATCGTTGGCTTCGCCGGGCTCGTCGGGTCAGGCCGCGACGAACTACCCAACCTGCTTTTCGGGGCGAGGCACCGAGCCGCTGGCACCATCAGCATCAAGGGCAACCCTGTGCCGGCAGACCCGCATGAGGCCATGTGCGCGGGTATGGCCCTGGTGCCGGCCGAACGGAAACGCTACGGGTCCATCGGCCACCAGACCATTCGCGAGAACATCAGCCTTGCTCGTCTTCGCCCGCTGATGTTGCGCGGCCGCCTCTCGCGTCGGCTCGAACGCTCCGAAGTCGCCCAGTGGGCTGATCGCGTCGAGCTGCGCCCCGCCGAGCCCGAGCGCCTCTTCGACACGCTCAGCGGCGGCAACCAGCAAAAGGCTGTCATCGCCCGCTGGCTGCGGACCACGCCATCGATCCTGGTGCTCGACGAGCCGACGCAGGGCGTCGACGTGGGGGCCAAGAGCACGATCTACGGGCTGCTCAGTCGAGCCGCCGCCGAGGGGATGGGGCTGGTCGTGTGCTCCTCCGAGGCCGAGGAATTGGCCGCCATCTGCGATCGCGTCATCGTGCTGGCCAATGGCCGCCCGATTGCCGAGCTGCATGGCTCAGCGCTGTCAGCAGAATCAATCGTGCAGCAGCTGCTGCGATGAACCAACTACCCACAGCAGATAGGGCACTCACATGACAGCAGACGCGGTGGAGTCAATCCCCGGTCACGCACCCGGGGGCTCGCGTCGATCTGCGTTCAGCAGGTTGTCTCCCTCGCGCGCTTCGATCGTCTACATCTACGGCGCTGGCTTTCTCTTGTTTGCGATCTGGATCCCCCATCTGTGGTTTTCGTGGGTCACGCACAAGTCGGTGCTCAACATTTCGTTCGTCGTGCCGGCCATCGTCGCTGTCGGACTGTGTGTCCCCCTGCTCACCGGTGCATTCGACCTGTCGATCGCCGGCGTCATGAGCGCTTCTGCCATTACGTCGTCGTGGCTTGTCGTCGACAAGGGCTGGTCCATTTATCCGGCGATTGCTGCGGCGATCGTCGTCGCGCTCATCGCCGGGGTACTCAACGGCGTGCTCGTGGTGAAAGTTGGCATTGACTCGTTCATCGCAACCCTTGGTGTGGGCGCCGTGCTGACGGCCTATGCAGAATGGCGTTCCGGTGGTATTCAGATCACCGGCCTGCCGAACAACTTCAAGGACCTCGCCCGCAGTGAGATCGTCTTTGGTATCCAGGCCAAGGTGATCTACCTCATCGTGATCGCACTGGTGGTGTGGTACGTCATCGAGCACACGCCGATCGGTCGGTACCTCCAGGCCACAGGTGACAATCGCGAGGCCGCCCGCCTCGCCGGTGTCCAGACGAACCGGTACACGTTCGCTGCGCTCATGACCAGCGCGCTCGTTGCCGGTATCGCAGGTGTCATCCAGACCGCCGGAGTTGGCGCCGGTAATGCCAACACGGGCGGTCCGTTCCTGCTGTCTGCATTCGCTGCGGCCTTCCTTGGCTCCACCCAGTTCAAGGGTCGATTCAACGTGTGGGGTACCGTCGCCGCCGTCTGGGTGCTGCTGTCGCTGGTGAAGGGCGTCGAGTTGGCGCTGCAGAGCTATCGCTGGCTCAACCAACTCTTCTTCGGCTTGGCGCTCATCATCGCAGTCGGTATGTCCAAGTTGCTCGAGCGCCGGACCATTCGCCTGGCGGCCCGTCGGCGCCAACACGATGCTGCAGATGCATCGTGATGAGCTGCGACTGTATTGCCGGACCGGAACATCTGTACATTGCCAATATTCGTGTGAGCATGAGTGAGGAGACGAGATGTCGTTGATAGGTGCGCGAGTCCTGCGCAAGGAAGATCCCAACCTGATCACGGGCCGGGGTCAGTTCGTCGATGACATCACGCCTGCAGGCACGGTCGTGATGGCATTCGTCACCTCTACCGAGCCGCATAGCCGTATCGTCGCCATCCACACCGCAGAAGCGCTGGCGCTTCCTGGCGTGCTTGCGGTCTGGACAGCGGCGGACATCGCTGGTCTGTCAACGCTGGGGCTCCCGGGTCTCGGTCGGCCGCTGCTCGCCACAGACGTGGTGCGCTTCGTTGGCGAACCCGTAGCGGTCGTGGTGGCCGAGAACAGGTACCTGGCTGCTGATGCGGCCCAACTCGTCATCGTCGATTACGAGTCGATCGCGGCGGCGCCCAGCATTAGCGCGGCTCTCGCCGAGGGCGCTCCGGTACTGCACTCGATCCTCGGTGGCAACACGGTTTTCGACCAGCCGTTCGTCGACGACTTGGCGACAGACTTCGCCGCCGCGCCGCACACCGCATCGCTGCACCTCATCAACAATCGCTGTGCTGCAGTGCCGATCGAGCCGAATGCGTGCCTCGCCGACTGGGGTCCCTCTGGGCTCACGCTGTGGGCCACGTTCCAGGCGCCGCACCACCTTCGCAACACCGTTGCTGCCTACTTCGGTATTCCTCAGGACACGACCCGGGTCATCACCCCCGATGTCGGCGGAGGCTTCGGCGCCAAGATCAACTTCGTGCCGGAGTACTTCCTGGCATGCGCGTTGTCGCGCAAGCTTTCCCGGCCGGTGAAGTACACCCAGACCCGCAGCGAGTGCCAGGTCCTGATGTACCACGGTCGGGCCCAGGAACAAGATGTCGAAGTTGCCTACGACGACGAGGGCAAGTTGCTTGCGCTGCGCGTACGCGTCACGCAGGACCAGGGTGCCTACCCCGACCCAACGGGCATGGGTCTTCCGGTGCTGACCACGGCGATGGCTGCGGGCTGCTACAAGATCCCCAAGGTGGCGATTTCGTGGCGCAATGTCGTCACCAACACCACGCCCGTGGCTGCCTATCGTGGCGCCGGCCGCCCCGAGGCGAGCTATCTGATCGAGCGCATCATCGATCTTGTCGCAGATCAGTCGGGTATCGATCCGG
>CAFBLP010000015.1_pt1 | contig 43301 bp, 35 predicted proteins | sample 7268181 | NCBI WGS metagenome assembly CAFBLP01 (sample SAMEA6814034, study PRJEB35770) | freshwater metagenome | biome: Freshwater; feature: Freshwater reservoir; material: water | place: Czech Republic | collected 2017-05-23 | depth 30m m | reverse complement strand
GAGCTGCGCAGTCGCGGCATCCAACCCGATGTCATCGTGTGCCGCAGCGAGGAGCCATTGAGCCCGAACCTGAAGCGCAAGATCAGCAACCTCTGTGATGTCGACGAGCGCGCGGTGGTCAACGCTGCCGATGCGCGCAACATCTACGAGTTGCCGTTGATCCTGCACGACGAGGGCCTCGACGAAGTGGTGTGCGACGTGCTGCGCATCGACGCCCCGCTCGATCTCACGCCATGGGAGAAGGTCGTCGCCAACGTCGAGGCTGCACAGACACCGGTGAAGATCGGTCTGATCGGCAAGTACGTCGACCTGCAGGATGCGTATCTTTCCGTTGCGGAAAGCCTGCGCCACGCCGGCTTCCAACATGGGGCCAAGGTGGAGATCGATTGGATCCAGGCCGAAGAGGTCGAGGGCCTGCTTGCCGCAGGTCGACTCGCTGATCTCGACGGCATGGTGATTCCCGGCGGGTTCGGCTCGCGTGGCATTGAGGGCAAGATTGCCGCGGCACAGTATTCCCGCGAGGAGCTGCTGCCGTGTCTGGGTATCTGTCTCGGCATGCAGGTGATGACCATCGAGTTCGCCCGCAACGTGTTGGGCATGGCAGATGCCAACTCCACCGAATTCGACACGACCACGCATTACCCCGTGATCGATCTCATGGTGGCCCAGCGCGACATCAGCGACAAGGGCGGCACGATGCGCCTCGGCGCCTACTACGCCGTGTTGACGCCCGGCTCGAAGGTGGCCGAGGCCTATGGCGAGCCCGTCGTCAGCGAGCGTCATCGTCACCGCTACGAGTTCAACTCGAACTATCGCAACCGCTTCGAGGGCGCAGGGTTCCTGTGCTGCGGCACGTCGCCCGACAAGCGCCTCGTCGAGTTCATCGAGCTGACCGACCACCCGTTCTGGGTGGGCACACAGGCGCACCCCGAGTTCAAGAGCCGTCCCGACCGGGCGCACCCGCTGTTCCGTGAGCTCGTCGCCGCTGCACTGGCACGACGCGCCCAGCGCGAGGCAGGGCAGGCCCAGCCGGCGCATTTCGGGGTTCCGTCGGAGACGCAGATCGTCGCGTGAGCGGGTTTCGCCACCTTGGCGACTCGCTGGTGCATCAGGGCTACATCTGGCACGTAGCCGTTGGGCGCTTCGAGGCCCCCGACGGCACCACGTTCGAACGAGACGTGGTGCGATCGCCCGGTGCAGTTGCTGCCGTGCCGCTGATCTTCGATGCCGAAGGCAACCCCTCGGTGGTGCTGGTGCGCCAGTACCGGGCCCCGTATGACCAGTATGTCCTGGAGATCCCAGCGGGTATGCGCGACATCGATGACGAGCCCACTGAATTGACGGCATATCGCGAGCTCATCGAGGAGGTGGGGCTGCAGGCCGGCCGGTTGGAGCCCTTGACGCAGTTCTTCCCCTCGGCGGGTATGACCGACTCGGTGCTCCACCTGTTTCTTGCTACGGAACTTCTTGCCGTCGAGCAGCAGCTTCATGGACCCGAAGAGCAGCATCTCGAAGTGGTGCACCTGCCGTTCGACGAAGCGCTTGCGATGGTGGAGCGCGGCGAGATCCGCGATGCGAAGACCATCATCGGGCTCCTGCTCGTTGCCCGGCGGCTCGAGCGCGGCGACCTCGCCACGCAAGGAATCGATCCGGTTGTGGAGCCCGACGGCTGATGCCTGCTGAACTGCCGCTCGACGCCGAGGAGTTCCTCACGTGGATGGCAACGGAACGCGGTCGTTCGCGCAACACCCTGGCCGCGTATCGGCGTGACCTGAGCGGATACAACGACTGGCTTGCCGGGCGCGGGTTCACCCCGCTCAGCGTGACGACCCCCACCCTGGTGGAGTTCGTGGGAGCCCGACGCGCAAGCGGTGCCGCCCCGGCGAGCGTGGCGCGCCAGCTTGCTGCCATTCGGATGCTGCATCGCTTCTTTGCAGAAGAGGGCGTACGCGTCGACGATCCAACGGCGGACCTCGATGGTGTTCGAGTGCCTGCGGGCATTCCACACCCGCTGTCCGAAGCCGAGGTGACGACGTTGCTGGACGCTGTTCTGGGCGACGATCCCGTGGCGCGTCGCGACCGTGCGCTGCTGGAGTTGCTCTATGCAACCGGGGCGCGAATCGGTGAGGCGGTCGGATTGTCGTTGGGCGACTTCGACCTCGACGCTGGCTTGGTGCGGCTGCTCGGGAAGGGTTCGAAGGAACGCATCGTCCCGTTTGGCAGCGCGTGCGCAGCGGCGGTGCGTGCGTGGCTCGCTCCTGGTGGACGAGCGCTGATGGAGCCACTGCGCTGGGCCCGGAGGGGGGATGCAGAAGCTGTGTTCTTGAACCACCGCGGCGCGCGTCTGTCGCGCCAGTCGGCGTGGCTGATGGTTCGGGGCTACGGCGATGCCTGTGGCTTCGGCGACCGGCTGTCACCACACGTGTTGCGCCATTCGTGTGCCACGCACCTGCTCGATCACGGTGCAGACCTGCGAATCGTGCAGGAGATGCTGGGGCACGCGTCGATCAGCACCACCCAAGTGTACACCAAGGTGTCGCAGGAGCGCCTCTGGCAGGTGTACCGCTCGGCGCATCCGCGGGCCTCGAAGGGGGCCGCATGACCGGCTCCGGTGGTGGATCGGTCGGGCGGATCGGGCATCTCGGAAGGCGGTTCCTCAGAGCACTGTCCAGGCGGGCGCCCGCTCGCGCCGACCAGCAGTGGGCGCTGAGCTGCCTCACGTCCGGCGAGGCAGAACTGTGGTCACGCCTGTCGAATGCCGATCAACGCCACAGCCTCGAAGTGGCCCGCCGCTTCGAGGAACTCGTGGGGCACTGTTCGCACGAGGAGACAGCAGCGGCGTTGCTGCACGACATCGGCAAACTGGAGTGCGGCCTCGGTACGTTCGGGCGCGTGATCGCCACGCTGGTGGGCCCGCACACAGCGCGCTTTCGTTCGTATCACGATCACGAGCGGATCGGTGCTGAGCAGTTGCGGGCAGCGGGCTCTGCGCCGCTGACGGTGGCGCTGGTGGAGGGCTCGAGCGAGCGCACAGACCTGCTTGACGCCCTGCGCCGAGCCGACGACATCTGAGACGCTGAGCCGCTCCGGGGTTTGTTGGGTTTGCCCCAACAGCGGCGGCGTGTGCAAACAGGTCAGAGAGGCAGCAGGCCGATGCTCTCGTGCGCACGCTGCAGGGTTGCCGAGGCGATGCCGCGGGCCTTGCTGGCACCGGCGCGCAGCAACGACGACAGCTCCGCCCGGTCGGACATCAGCTCGGTATAGCGCGCCTGGATCGGGCGGAGCAGTTCGATGACGGCCTCGCCCGTGTCGGACTTCAGCGGGCCGTACTGGGTGTAGCCGCTGGCAATATCTTCGGGGGAGCGGCCCGTCGCTGCAGCCTGGATCTCGAGCAGGTTGCTGATGCCGGGCTTGTGCTCGCGATCGAAACGGACCTCGGAGTCGCTGTCGGTGACGGCGCGCTTGAACTTCTTGAGGATCGCTGCCGGGTCGTCGAGCAGGTAGACCAGACCGGTGTCGGTGGTTGCTGACTTGCTCATCTTCGAGGTGGGATCCTGAAGGTCCATCACGCGGGCACCCGTCTTGGGCATGACCGCCCTTGGGACTACGAAGGTGTCGCCGTAGCGGCTGTTGAACCGCATCGCGATGTCTCGGGTGATCTCGATGTGCTGGCGTTGATCATCGCCGACGGGCACGTCGTGGGCGTCGTACAGCAGAATGTCCGCAGCCATCAACGCCGGATAGGTGAACAAACCAGCGGCGATGAACTCGGTCTCGCGTTTGGCCGACTTGTCCTTGAACTGCGTCATACGGCTGAGCTCGCCGAAGCTGACGGTGCATTCCATGATCCACGACAGCTGCGAGTGCTCGGGTACGTGGCTCTGGACGAACACGGTGGAAACCTGGGGATCGAGGCCGATGGCGAACAGCACTGCGGCGAGCTCGAGTGTCGATTGGCCGACAACACCGGGGCGATCCGTGACCGTGAGCGCATGCAGGTCGACGATGCCGTAGAACCCGTCGCACTCGTGCTGCCCTGAGGTCCAGTGGCGCAGGGCCCCGAGGTAGTTGCCCAAATGGACGGCACCGGTTGGTTGGATGCAGGAGAGCACGCGATTCACGCCGCAAGACTAACGAACAGCAGCAGGAACGCCCCCAGCGTTTGGGGCGCCGAGTGGCCAGCGAGGGATCTGTGCCCGGCGATTCGGGCCCAGCGATTCAGTCTCGGAGAATCCCCAACGGGGCAAGTAACGTGGAGCCGATGACCTACGACGTGTCGACACCGGTGTTCGAGGGTCCGTTCGACCTGCTGCTACACCTGATTCTGCGTGAGCAGGTGGACATCTACGAGGTCTCGCTCTCCACCATCGTGAACGCCTACCTGGTGGAGGTGGAGAAGCTGCAGTCCATCGACCTCGATCTGGCAACCGAGTTCTTGCTGATTGCATCGACGCTCGTCGAGCTGAAGGCCCGCCGCCTGCTCCCCGGACGTGATGACATTGATCTGGATGACGAGTTGGCCCTGTGGGAGGAACGCGACCTGCTGCTGGCGCGGCTGCTCGAGTGCAAGACCTTCAAGGACGTGGCCAGCGTGTTCGCCAGCTTGGCCGAGGACGCAGACCTCAGCGTGGCCCGGTGCGTCGGCCCCGACGACCGTTTCATCGCGCTCATGCCCGATCTGCTCGAAGGTGTAAAGCCTCGCCACATTCACAACGCCTATGTGCGCGCCACCACCCCCAAGCCGGTGCCCACCGTGGATCTGTTCCACGTCTCAGCCGTGCGGGCCAGCGTTGCCGACGCGATGACCGAACTGCTCGATGAACTCCCGCGGGTGGGGCGCATCTCGTTTCGCCGACTCACCGGTGGTCTGGTGGACCGGCTCGAGGTCATCGTGCGTTTCCTTGCCCTGCTCGAGCTGTTCAAGCAGGGTCTGGTCGAGATCGATCAGACCGAACGATTCGGTGACATCGACATCATCTGGGTGTCCGACGCCGACCGTGTCGCTGCCGGCTCTATTGCAATCGACGATTACGAAGGCTGATCCATGTTCGACGAAACCCCCGAAATCCCCGAGCCGGCGCCGCGTGCGCTCGACGCTGACGTGGTGCGCGCCATTGAGGCCATCGTGATGGTTGCCACCGAGCCGGTGGCAACCGAGCAACTGGCGCAACTCCTCGAGCAGCCCCTGGCCGTGGTGAACGAGTTGTGCCTCGGCTTGGCCGATGCTTACGACCAGGCGGGCCATGGCTTCCAGCTCGTGAAGGTTGCCGGTGGCTGGCGATACCAGACCCACCCGGAGCTGTCGCCCTATGTCGAGCGGTTTCTGCTCGACGGCCAGCGTGCGCGTATGAGCGGAGCCGCGCTGGAGACCCTGGCCATTGTGGCCTACAAGCAGCCCATCTCGCGGGCGCAGGTGGCCTCCATCCGCGGCGTTGATCCCGATGGCGTGTTGCGCACGCTCGCTGCTCGCGGCTATGTCACCCAGGTGGCCACCGATCCCGGCCCCGGTCAAGCGGCACTGTTCGGCACCACTCCGCAGTTCCTCGAGAAGTTGGGCCTGAACTCGTTGTCGGACCTGCCGCCGCTGGCCGAGTTCGTTCCGGCCGCCGAGGTGGTGGAGGCGTTGGAGTACGGGCTTCGCTCCCCGGGAGCCGACCCGAAGCAGCTCCGTGCGAACACGCCGACGCTGCCCGATGTCGTGCTGGAATGAGAGTGATCCGATGAGCGGCCGCGAGATTGAAAAGCCGTTGTGGGAGCAGTGGGCCGATCAGCGCGCCCTGGCAACGGGGGAGCGGTTACAAAAGGTGCTCGCCTTGCGCGGCTGGGGCAGTCGGCGCGTCTGCGAGGACATGATCGCTGAGGGTCGCGTCACCGTGAACGGCGAGGTGGCGCTGCTCGGCCGACGGGTGGACCCGGATGTGGACACCGTCGAGGTCGACGGCGTGCAGATCGGTCTGCGCCCTGATCTGGTGTACTACCTGCTGAACAAACCTGTCGGCGTCATCACGACATCCAGCGATCCGCAGGGTCGACCGACGGTGATCTCGTTGCTACCCGCCGAACCTCGCGTGTTCTCCGTGGGTCGCCTCGACGCCGACACCGAGGGTCTGCTGCTGCTGACCAACGACGGCGAGCTGGCGAACCGGATCGCCCATCCGAGCCACGGCGTCGAAAAGGAATATCTGGCCTACGTGAACGGCAACGTGCCCGGCAAGGTGCTGCATCGCCTGCGCGAGGGCATCGAGCTGGAGGACGGCATGACCGCGCCGGCACGGGTGAGCCAGCTCAGCCCGGGACTCCTGCGCATCACCATCCACGAGGGGCGCAACCGTCAGGTGCGGCGCATGTGCGAAGCCGTGGGCTTTCCGGTACAGCGACTGGTGAGGGTACGAATCGGTCCGCTTCGCGATTCGACGCTCGCTCCCGGGGCATGGCGAGAGCTCACCCTCGACGACGTTCGTCAACTGGTTGAAGCAGTAGCCGGCGCACCGCGCAGCTACGATCGACGCCCGTGACCACTCAGCGACGCGCCAACATCATCGGTCTCGGCCTGATTGGCGGATCCGTCGGGCTGGCGCTGCGCGAGCGCGGTTGGTGCGTGCACGGCGATGACTCGGATCAGACCCGCGTCGACCGCGCCCTCAAGTTGGGTGTGCTCGACGAGCAGGGCCTGTGCGAACAGGCAGAGATCACCTTCGTGGCCACCCCGGTGCTCACCATTGCCGATCAGGTCAAACGGGCGCTCAGCGAGACATCGGGCATCGTCACCGACGTGGGCAGCGTGAAGGGTGCCATCGCTGCAGCGATTACCGACCCGCGCTTCGTTGCCGGTCACCCGATGGCCGGTAGCGAGCTGGAGGGCCTCGACGGCGCCGACCCAACGATGTTCACCGGTGCTGTTTGGGTGCTCACACCCACCTCCGACACGGCGGACTCCACCTTTGCGGCCATGGCGGCGATCGCCGCCGAACTCGGCGCCGACGTGGTGGCGCTCACGCCCGACCGTCACGATCAAGTGGTTGCCGTGGTCAGCCATGTGCCGCACCTCGCTGCCGCCACCCTGATGGGGTTGGCCTCCGAGCGCGGCGAGGAACACGCTGCCCTGTTACGCCTCGCAGCGGGTGGCTTTCGGGACATGACCCGTATCGCCAGTGGTAATCCTGGAATCTGGCTGGACATCTGTGCCGAGAACCGCGAGGCCATCCTCAGTGGTCTCGACGGGCTCATCGACGGTCTGCGCCGGATGCGCGAGATCGTGCGCGATGATGACCGCGCCGCTCTGTACGAGCGTCTCCGCCGGGCGCGTGAGGCCAGGGCCAATCTGCCCGTGCGCGGCACGCACCCGAACGAGCTCGCCGAAGTGCGAATTCCCATTCCTGATCGGCCCGGTGCCGCTGCGGAGGTGTTCACGCTGGCCGCCGAACTCGGTGTCAACATCACCAGCTTCGAAGTCGTGCACAGTGTCGAGGGCAACCGCGGCGTGGCCATCGTGCTCATCGACGTGCACGATACGGAACTGTTTCGCGGTGGCCTGCTGGCACGCGGATTCCACCCGGCAGTGCAACGGCTCGACTGATGGTTGCGGGCGACTCCGGCCGACCGTCGAGCACGGTGTATCTGGTGCAGGCCATCGAGCATCCGCTCGATGCGGTGGTCGCGGTTCCCGGCAGCAAGAGCATCGCCAACCGGGCGCTGGTGTGCGCTGCGCTGGCCGATGGCGTCTCGACGCTGCGAAACGTGCCCGGCGGCGATGACACAGCGGCAATGCTCGAGTGCATTGCGCTGCTCGGTGCCGGGGTCGGGGTCGCTGCCGATGATGAGACGGTGGTCGAGATCCATGGCACTGCAGCCGAGCTGCGCCCGGGTCCGCTGACGCTTCCCACCCGTTTGGCCGGGACGACGTCGCGTTTTGTCACGGCGCTCTGTGCTCTCGGGAGCGGGCACTACGAGATCGATGGTCTCCCTCCGTTGCGCGCCCGGCCAATGGGCCCGCTGCACGATGCGCTCGTGTCGCTGGGCGTCGCGGTGCAGCCCGCTGAGCGTTGGGGCCACCTGCCGGTGACGGTGGGCGGTCTCGGGATGCCGGGCGAACGGGGTGCGGCGCCCGTCGATGGGCCGCGCCGGGTCGTGTCGATGCCGGGCGACATCAGCAGCCAGTACATCACGGCACTGATGTTGATCGCCCCCTACCTGCCCGGTGGGCTACGCATCGAGCTGACGACCCCGCTGGTGTCACGTCCCTACGTGACCATCACGACGCAGGTCATGGCCATCTTCGGCGTCACCGACGTGAGCGTGGCCACCACGACCATCGACGTTGCTCCCGGTCGCTATGTGGCGTGCTCGTATGCCATCGAGCCCGATGCCAGCTCGGCCAGTTACCCGCTCGCAGCCGCAGCACTCTGTGGTGGGCGAGTGAGCATCCCTGATCTCGGCGCCGAGGCGATGCAGGGCGACGCAGCGTTTGCCGACGTGCTCGGGGCGATGGGGTGCACGGTGTCTCGCGACGGGCGCGGCACCACCGTCGAACGCCACGGAGCACTGCATGGCATCAGTATCAACATGGCCGACCTCTCCGACCTCGTGCCCACGTTGGCCGTGGTGGCACCCTTTGCCGACTCACCGACCGAGATCACCGGTGTCGGCTTCATTCGCGCCAAGGAGAGCGATCGTCTGGGTGATCTCGTGGCCGAGCTCCGTCAGTGCGGCATCGACGCCAACGAGCTGGACGATGGTCTGCACATCAACCCCGGCGTCACCGCTGGTGCAGCGATGCAGACGCATCACGATCACCGTCTGGCAATGGCCTTCGCGATTCTGGGTCTGCGCCTGCCGGGTGTGCGCGTGCACGATCCCAACGTGGTCACCAAGAGCTGGCCCGCTTTCTGGACGATGCTCGAATCCATGCGGAGCGAACGTTGACCACCGTGGCGGCATTCGATGTCGATGGCACGCTGACGACGCGCGACTGCGTGGTGCCATTCCTCCAACTGCTCGCCGGGCGCACGCGTTTGATCGCAGGGATCGTGGCGCACCCCATCGCCTTGGCGGGAGCCGTGGCGCGGCGCGATCGCGACCGCTTCAAGGCCCTCGGCGTGCGCGCAGCGTTCGCCGGCCGCGAGTCCGGGGCCGTGGAGCAGATCGGCGTGCGCTTTGCCGAGACGGTGCGCGGCACCTATCTGCGGGCCGATACGCCGCGTCGGCTCGAGTGGCACCAACAACAAGGTCATCTGGTCGTGCTGGTGTCGGCATCGCTCGGTTCGTACCTGCACCCGTTGGGGAAGATGCTCGGGGTGGACGGCGTGCTGTGCACGGAGGTAGCGGTTGGAAGCGATGGCCGTTTCACGGGCACACTCGATGGGCGCAACTGCCGTGGGCCCGAAAAAGAGGTGCGCCTGCGCCAGTGGTTGGCCGACAAGAACCTCAGCGACGCAGAGCTGTGGGCCTATGGTGACAGCGCCGGCGATCGAGAGCTGCTTTCGATCGCCCACCATCAGATGCTCGTGAAAGACCGCCAGGTGTCAGCCGTGCCGGAAATACCCTCATGATCGGCGCCCTGCTCAAGGAGGCCCGTCCGAAGCAGTGGACGAAGAACGTCCTCGTCTTCGCCGCGCCGGGTGCGGCCGGCGTGCTGTCTCACGGTGATCAGCTGCTTCGTTCCCTCGTGACGTTTGCTGCGTTCTGCTTGGCCGCTAGCGGTACCTACTACTGGAACGACATTCTCGATGTGGAAGCAGATCGGGCCCACGTACGGAAGCGCAACCGGCCCATCGCCAGCGGCGCTGTACCCATCGGACTGGCCCGCATCATTGGCACCTTGCTGCTGCTGGCCGGGCCCGCCCTGGCATTCGCGGTGCGCTGGCAGGCGGGTGCTGCCTGTGTGGCCTACATCGTGCTCACCAGCACCTACAGCATGCTGTGGAAGCACATCGCCGTCGTTGACCTTGCAGCGGTGGCCAGTGGCTTCGTGCTGCGCGCCGTTGCTGGCGCCGCCGGCACCAACGTGCACATGAGCACCTGGTTCGTGCTCTGCACCACGTTCGGATCGTTGTTCATCGTGACCGGCAAGCGCTACGCCGAACTGCGTGAGCTCGGCGACAACCCCACCACGGCACGCGCCACGCTCGACTACTACTCGATGGACTACCTGCGCACGGTGCTGGCCATCAGCTGCGGATCAGCGCTGGTGTCGTACTGCCTGTGGGCGTTCGAGGCCAAGGAGATCAGTGGCACGCGTTGGCCCTCGTACGAGTTGTCCATCGTGCCGATGCTCATTGCGCTGCTTCGGTATCTGCTGATCATCGAACAGGGTCACGGCGCGGCGCCGGAGGAGATCTTCGCAGCCGACCGCACGTTGCAGGTGCTGGGTGTTGTCTGGCTGGTCATCTTCGCGTCGGGGGTCTACATCACATGAGCTCGAAGTCCTTCAATGAGATCCTCGCCAGTGTCGAAGGCATCGATGGGTGGATGTCGCCCGACCAGGCGCGTGCGCTCTTCGACGCTGCGTCGGCGTGTCACGCCGGTGACCAGATCATTGAGATCGGAAGCTTCCGCGGCCGCAGCACGGTCGTGTTGGCCTCGGCGGCACCCGACGGCGTTGCGATTGTGGCCATCGATCCGCATGCCGGTAACGATCGCGGCCCGCAGGAGATCGACGGCTTCGCGCAAGAGGCCGAGGGCGACCACGCCATCTTCAACGCCAACCTTGCCGCAGCCGGTGTGGCTGGACGCGTGCGGCACGTGCGAGCGATGAGCAACGACGCCCACGCCCAGGTCGAAGGCTCGATCAACGTGCTCTACATCGACGGCGCCCACCGATACGCACCAGCGCTACACGACATCGAGCAGTGGGGTGCCCGGGTTCGCCCCGGGGGCACGCTGTTGATCCATGACTCGTTCTCATCGGTCGGGGTCACGGGCGCCATCGTGCGCACGCTGATGTTCGGTACACGCTTTCGGTACGTCGGCCGGGCCCGTTCGATGACCATTTACCACGCCGATCTCGATGGCAGCACGCGCAGTCGTGTCATCAACGCGCTGCGACAGCTCGTGCAGTTGCCGTGGTTCGCGAAGAACCTGGCAGTGAAGGTGTTGATCACCCTCAAGCTCGGCCGGTTGTGGCGGTTGTTCGGTCGCCCTGAGCCTGAGTGGCCCTACTGAGCAGCACTGACTGCTGAACCATCTCAGTGGGTGGCGGTAGCATCCTGTTCGTGTTCAGCCCAAAGTCGATGCCGTGAACAAGCTGACACCCCCGACGCGACTCACCGGATGGGGGCGCGCCACTGCCAGCGGGGCCAGCGTCTTGCCGGTGAGCCGTGGCAACATCGCCGATGCCGTCGTGGGTGCCCCCGAGCGCGGCGCGCTCGTGCGTGGCCTCGGGCGGTCGTACGGCGATGCAGCGCAGAACGCCGGGGGATTGATCCTGCGTCTTGCTGGTCTCGCCGGCGATGCGGTGCTCGACACGGTGCAGCACACGGTGACGGTGGGTGCCGGGGTGAGCATTGACGACCTCTTGCGGGTCACCGTGCCGCAGGGGTACTTCGTGCCGGTCACACCCGGAACCCGTTTTGTCACCATCGGCGGGGCCATTGCCAGCGACATCCACGGCAAGAACCACCATGGCGAGGGCTCGTTCGGCAACCATGTCCGACGGATCAGCCTGCTGCTGGCCGACGGCACGACCCTTGAGATCAGCCCGAGCCAGCACACGGAGCTGTTCTGGGCGACCATTGGCGGTATGGGCCTGACGGGCGCCATCGTCGATGCCACCATCAGCATGTTGCCCATCGAGACGAGTCGCTGCATCGTCGACACCACACGCGCCCACGACCTCGAGCACATCCTCACGCTCATGGAGGAAGGCGACGACCGCTACCGGTACTCGGTCGCATGGATCGACCTGATGGCCAAAGGCCGCCACCTTGGTCGCAGCGTGCTGACCCGCGGTGATCACGCCACGGTCGAGCAACTGACAGGCTCTGCCACCTCCTCGCCGCGGCACTACGATCCGCGCGTGGTGGCCAGCGTGCCCCCCGTGGTGCCGGTCAGTCTGATCAATAACTTGTCGGTCAGGGCATTCAACGAGTTCTGGTTCCGCAAGGCGCCGCTGTACCGCACCGATGAAATCCACTCGCTCGCCGGGTTCTTCCATCCCCTCGACATGGTCGGCTCGTGGAACCGCATCTATGGTCCCCGGGGGTTCGTGCAATACCAGTTCCTCGTGCCCTTCGGGCAGGAAGACGCCCTTCGCCACATCGTCGAGCGCTTTGCAGCGTCGGGGGCCGCCAGCTTTCTGGCCGTGCTCAAGCGGTTCGGGGCCGGCAATGCCGCACCGCTCAGCTTTCCCGCACCAGGCTGGACCCTGGCGCTCGACATCCCGGCATCGTTCAGCGGCCTCGGCGAGATATTGCACGAACTCGACCACACCGTGCTCGATGCCGGTGGTCGGCACTATCTGGCCAAGGATTCGCACACCACGCCCCAGGCCATCAGCCGCGGCTACCCGCGCTTGGCCGAATGGCAGGACGTGCGAAACCGCTCTGACCCCACCGGCGTCTGGCGCAGCGATCTCGGTCGCCGCCTGGGCCTGATCGCCTGAGATACCTCTCCCGATTTCCCCTCGACGACACACGATCGACCGGCCTGGTCCGGTCGGCTGAATGGAGCACTTCATGCACAACGCATTCGCGCAGCCACAGACGATTCTGCTGCTGGGGGGCACGAGCGACATCGGGCTTGCCATCGTGCGCGCCCTGGTGTCGCCGACATGTCACGACATCGTGCTGGCCTGTCGCAACCCATCCGCAGCCGACGAGGCGGTTGCGTCCTTGCGCGCAGACGGCCGCAATGTCACCGCTGTTCGCTTTGATGCGTCGCAACCAGCCACGCATGCCGCGCTGATCACCGACGTGGTCTCCCGGGTCGGCGACATCGACCTGGTGATCATGGCCTTTGGCGTGTTGGGGGATCAGGGCAACTTCGATCAGGATCCCGTTGCCGCCGCCGAGGCCGTGACCGTGAACTATGTCGGTGGGGTCAGCTCCGGCCTGGCGGTTGCTGCGCAGTTCCGCAAGCAGGGACACGGTCGGCTGGTGGTGCTGTCCAGTGTTGCCGGCGAGCGCACCCGTAAGTCGAACTTCGTGTACGGCTCGTCGAAAGCCGGTATCGATGCGTTCGCGCAGGGGCTCGGCGATTCCCTGGTTGGCACGGGTGCCACGGTGCTCATCGTGCGTCCTGGGTTTGTGCACAGCGCGATGACCGCTGGCCTGGCCGCCGTGCCGTTCTCCACCACGCCCGAGGCCGTCGCCGAGGCGACTGTTCGCGGCCTGCATGCTGCGAAGCGCACGGTGTGGGCACCAGGCATCCTGCGCTATGTGTTCATGATCCTGCGCCACCTGCCCGGCGCCGTGTTCCGCCGCCTGCCGCTGGGTTGATCGACCGCAGCTGGCTGCCTAGATGCCGACCCGGTAGATCTTGGCAGTCAGAACATTGTCGGGCGCCACGTGGAACTCGGGCTTCATCACCCGGTTGAACGTGACACGCCTGCGGTGCAGCACATGATCGATGGTGGCGGCCGTAGCGGCAACGATTGCCGGGGCGATCGCTGTCTTGCCGTGATGTATCACCGGAGCGTCCACCGACTGCTCGACGAGGTCGGCATCGACGGGCCCGCGCACTGTGTACGGAATGGTGGTGGTCCATCGCAGGGAGATGACCCGGTGCTCGAAACGGCTGTTCAGCAGCCGTTCGATGTCGTGCTCGAGCCCGCTCCTGTGCAGGTATCCGCTGATCTCGGCGTCGAATGACGCAGCGTGCTTTGGCTCGAAATCAAGCGTGCCGTCGGTGAGGCGGCACCACCACAGATGGGTGGGGAAGTCGACGATCTTCGCGCTGGCGGCCTCGGGCACCTCGATGTAACCGGCGCGCCCGACGCGCATCATCTCGAGTATCACTGCCGCAGGATCGGTGACGTGTTCGAGAAGGTGCGAACAGATGACGTAATCGAATGCGCCATCAGCGAAGGGCATGCGCGACGCATCGCCGTGGAACAGTGGCCGGCTGACGCGCGCCTTCGCATAGCCACTGCGCTGCGCAGCGCTGGCTTCATCAGGAAACCAGTCGAGCAGCACATCGGCCCGCCAGTGCGGCTTGTCGCCGCTGCCGATGTCGAGCACGAGGTCGGTGGCACGGACGGGAATGTGAATACGTCGCTGCCAAAAGTTCCTCACCTCGGTGATCAACCCCATACCGACACGCTCAGCCTCCCGCTTCGCGTTGGTGGGCAGATGGCTCGCCAACATCGGCAGGGTTCACGCCATCGCCCGTGGTGCAGCGGCGGTAGAGCAACATCAAACCGTTCTCGTAGGTCCCGACGCGGCAGAAGTGATCGGCCATGATCTGGTTCGGTACTTCGGAGCCGTGTTTGGACGAAGCGTTCGGCTCTTTCCATCCGGTCCACAGGTTGGACAGGATGACCCAATCGGCTGACTGCAGGTCGCTCGCCAGACGCGAGCCCTCCTGATCGGCCAGACCGGGATCCATCTCGATGAAGTAGGTGGCGGGTGTGAGTTCCGGGAACATGTAATAGAACATCACGTCGCTGTAGATGGTGCGGCTGAGGTCGGCAGGCCCGACCAGCAGGCGTTGGCCGGGGGAGGACATCGCTGCCAGATCGGCGATCAGTGCGTTTGAGGCCTTGGCGGCATGGTATTCGCCCATCCAGAACTGTCGGCCGTTGTGCTGCACCTCGAACGGCACTGGCTTGTTGCCAACGGCCACCCGGGCCTGCAGCAGGTAGGCGCGATAGGTGAAGAACGGGCACACGACGAGCAAGAGCAGAGCGACCAGTGCGCCGCCGATCAGTGCCCGCGGCCGGGCACCAAGGCGGGGGAGGCGCCACTGGCTGACCTCGATGAAGCTGACGGGCAGCAACGCGAAGCCAACGCAGGTGACCCATGCCAGGTGCGTGGAGTCAGGCCGCTGCAGGCCCTGGGGGATCAGGCCCAACCCGAAGAGTGCCGCAACCATCATGGTGACGGCGCGGGCGTGGTTGCCGACCCGGCGGAGCGCGAAGAACGCAACGACCACATGGATGACCGCAACGATGATCATCAGGAAGAACCAGATGAACAGCTGATGACTGGCGCTGATCGCAGGCAGTCGCCACCACGGTGGGGGACCCTCGGCAACGGCCTGTAACGCGCCGTCGATGACGCTCCAGCTGGGGGGCCTGGGCAGCTCGCGACCCGGCCGCAGATACACCACGGGATCCAACACCATGCCGCGGATGCTCGGCACGATGCCGGCCCGGATGATGTGCGCGACCATCGGGATGATGCCGAGGCCAATACCGACGGCAAAGCCGCGCCACTGGCGGCGGCGGCGACGCAGCAGCAGCCAGCCGTGGGCGAGGCCGAGCGCGATCACGAGATCGGGACGGAAGCACAGCGCGAGCCCGGCGAGCAGACCGGCCACGACGATGTTGCGGCGCGCGCTGCTGGCGCGCTCGTGCCCGTGCTGCTGTTGGGCGATGTTGTGGCTGCGCACGGCGAAGACGATGCTCCACAGGCCGAGCGCCACGCCGCCCTCCCAGCCGAGCGCCGAAAGGCCGATCGGTGTGAGCACCAGCAGCGTGCACGCAACAGCGCACGAGGTGGCAGCGATGCGTCCCCACGCCCGGGTGAGCGCGTACACGGCGAAGATGACGCCGATGTGCTGGAGCAGACCGAACGTGCGCTCGCTGGCCAGTGAATGGCCGAACAGTTCGTACCAGCGGGCCAGCACACCCAGCGATGCCGGACCGTAGAGGTGCAGGAAGTCGACGTTGGGTACATCGCCCGCCGCTACACGCTCGGGGAAGACGAGCATGAAGCCCTCCTCCATGGTGCTGCCGGTGGATGCGTACAACCCGCGCAGCGGCAGGGCGATGACCGCAGCGATGATGGCCAACACGGTGAGGTCGATTCGACCGGGGACCCGCCAGCGCAGGTCGTCGCCGAGCACGAACGCACGTGGTTTGGCGCTGGCGGGAACATTCGGGGCAGACACAGTGTGCAGATGCTACGTGGGATTTCGCGTGAAGTCGGGGACGGCATGGTTTGTGCCGTACGATGCTGAGTCATGCGTTGCCCCGGATCCCTCCCCAGGTGAACCGAGGATGAGCGACCCCCGCCAGCTCGGTGAGTATGCCGATGAGATGAAGCACATGGGTGTGCGCCGCGTGCACGTGCTGGCGTGGCGCGACTACGACGATCCTGACGCCGGCGGGTCCGAACTGCATGCCCATGAGTTCATGCACCGTTTCGCCGATGCGGGTCTCGACGTGCTCCATCGCACCTCTTCGGCCGTGGGGCTGGCCCCGACGCAGACCCGATCTGGTTATTCAGTCGTACGCAGAGGCAGCCGCTACAGCGTGTTCCCGCGCACCGTTGCCTCTGAGCTCACCCACCGGATGGGTGGCTACGACGCGCTGGTCGAGATATGGAACGGTGTGCCGTGGTTGTCGCCGCTGTGGTGCCGCAAACCACGCATCATGTTCTTGCACCACGTGCACGGCCCGATGTGGGGGCAGCTCCTGCCCGGGCCGCTGGCCGCGGCCGGGCGGATCATGGAGACCCGGCTGGCGCCACCGCTGTACCGGGGCACCCGTACGCTCACGCCGTCGGAGGCCACGCGCGCCGAGCTGCTCCATCTGGGGTTCCCGCCCGATCACGTCACCGCCGTGAACAATGGTGTCGATCCGTTCTTCCAACCCGGGGGCCTGCCGTCGAAGGACCCGCTGGTGGTCGCTGTCGGCCGCCTGGCGCCGGTGAAGCGGTTCGACCGGCTCATCGAGGCTGCGGTGGTGGCCCGGCGTCGCGTGCCGACCATGCGTCTGGTGATCGTGGGAGAGGGGCCCGAGAAGCTCCGGCTCGAGGAGATGGTGCGCACGCATGATGCGTCGTCGTGGATCACGCTGGCCGGGCACCTCAAGCGTGAGGACCTACGCGCCATGTATCAACAGGCGTGGGTGGTGAGCAGCGCCTCGCTGGCCGAAGGATGGGGGCTCACGCTCACCGAGGCTGCGGCGTGTGGCGTGCCGGCGGTGGCCACCAACATCAGCGGTCACCGTTGCAGCGTGGTCGACGGCCGGACCGGAGTCCTTGCAGAGCTCGAGCAACTCGGCGACGTGCTGGCTGATGTGCTGCTCGACGACGCCCGCCGCCGCCAACTCGGCGGCGATGCGCTGGAACGCGCCCGCACCTTGACGTGGGACGCGTCAGCGCTCGGTGTGATCAGGGGTTTGCACGGCGAGGTCCTTCGCAGCAAACAGCGCAAGGCGACCCGCTACCCGACGGCGCGTCATGCGTGACCGCCTGGTTGCGATCGTCGAACGAGTGACCGTACGGACCCGCTGGGTCGTGCTGCTGACCGGGGTCGTGTGCCTGCCGTTGGTGGTGGCGCTCGTCGCGCTGGCCCGCACCCACTGGAGCCCTGTGCTCGATCTGGCGATGACCGAGTTGCGCGTCCGCGACGTCGGTACATGGCACACACCGTTGATTGGCCTGCCGGGGCGTGTCGGCAATTTCCCCGATCAGGGCAGCCATCCTGGGCCGCTCAGCTTCTATCTGCTGGCCCCGACGTACCGGCTGTTCGGGAGCACTGCGTGGTCGATGGAGCTGGGCACCGTGATCATCCATACGGCAGCCGTGGCCGCAGCGCTGTCGCTGGCCGCTCGGCGCGGTGGGCGCCGAGGCTGCATCGCCGTGGCGGTGCTGTTGTCCGTGATCATGCGCGGGTACGGCGGCAATGTGCTGACGCAGCCCTGGAATCCGTATCTGCCCGTGATTCCATGGATTGTGGTGCTGCTGGCGGTCTGGTCCGTGCTCGAGGGCGACGCAGCGGCGTTGGTCGTCTTCGTGGCCGCTGGCTCCCTGTGTGCGCAGACCCACCTGCCCTACATCGGCCTCGTTGGGGGTCTGGGCGGGCTGTTGGTGATGTGGCTCGTGCTGCGCCAGCGCATCGGCACGCCAGTTTCGATGCCCGGGCTGCGCCGCTGGTCTATCACCGCGGGGGTGTTGGGGGTGCTGTTGTGGCTGCCGCCGGTGGCAGACCAGTTGCGCCGCACGCCGGGCAACCTCTCGATGCTCAGCGACTATTTCCGCAACCCGCCCGAGGAGAGCATCGGGTTTCGTCACGCCGCCAGGTTGTTGCTCGAACACCTCAACGTGGTTCGCGTCGCGTCGGCTGCGGTGCAGCACTCCGACTACTTCAAGACCGTGTCGTTCTCTCCGGGCGGTTCGCTGATCCCCGGGGTACTGGTGGTGCTGCTGTGGGTGGCCAGCGTGGTGGTGGCGTGGCGCCTCGGTGTTCGCTCGCTCGTGCACCTGCATGCGGTCATCGGGGCCACGCTGCTGCTCGAATGGGTGGCCATGGCCCGGATCTTCGGCAAGGTCTGGTACTACCTCACGTTCTGGGCGTGGGGCGTGCTGATGCTCATGCTGTTCGCGATCTGCTGGTCGGCGGCGGTCGCTGTGCGGCGCTGGTCCCCGGCCCGGTCCGGCGGCATCCAACGGATCGGCGCGATGTCTGGTGTTGCGCTGTTGAGCGCCTCGACGCTGGCGTTCTCGTGGAGTGCACTCAGCCTGAAGCCGCCGGAGAACCAGCTGTCGCGCACGCTCGGCGCCGTGGTCGGCCCCACCGCGAATGCCCTGGCGGCCGGAACAGGCGCTGCCGATGGCAAAGCGGGCACCTACCTGATCACCTGGACCGACGTGGCGTTCTTCGGATCGCAGGGCTATGGCCTGGTGAGCGAACTCGAGCGCCGAGGGTTCACGGTGGGCGTGGCCAACGCTTGGCGGGTGCCGGTCACCCAGCAGCGCGTGCTGCGTGCTGCTGACTCCACCGCTGAGGTGCATCTGGCAACGGGCAAGTTCATCGACGAATGGCGCGCCAAACCGGGTGTCGTCGAGGTGGCCTTTGTCGAGCCGCGCAACTCCGAGCAACTGGCGCTGTACAACACCTTGCGTGACTCGGTGATCAGCGAGCTCCGCAGCCTCGGGCTCGGCGATCTCGTCGACGAGGTCGATTCGAACCTGTTCAGCGTGCAGCTCGACCCACGCGTGCCCCCGTCGCTGCAGGCGCGCATCGACAGGATGCTGCTGCTCGGTCAGCCCACCGCTGTGTTCATCGCCCCGGCCGGTACGTCGGAATCCTGAGCGTCTGCCGGCTGCTGGTCTGGGGCGGTCGACGTTTGTAACGCAGCGGGATTGTGGCGTCGGATGCGGTCGATGACCCACATGATGCTGGCAGCGTCGATGATCGCGAGCAGCGGCAGCATGGGGATGTGGAAACGCGGGTTGCCCCATGATGCGATCGGCAGCAGTTGGAGACCAATCAGGGTGACGCCGATGATGGCCCGACGGGGTCCGCAGCGCCGATCGCGGCGCCACCCCAGAAACAGCAGGCCGAGGCCGGGCAGGGCGAGCATCCACGACAGGTGGTAGTAGCCGTCGGTGGTGAAGGTGATGGCGTTGTACACGGCCGAGGGCAGCGTGAGGTGTGAACCGTTGCCCAGCACCTCGGGGAGGATGCCGTGGTCCTGTTCCATCATCAGCAGGAACCGCTTGGGGATCTGGCGCAGTTCCTCGCCCGGGTTGCGCACGATGAAACGCAAGCCCGCTCTGGTGTTGGCGGGATTGCGCACCTCTTCGGGCAGGTTGGGGTCGGCGCACCATGCGTGGTCGGCCCACGAGAAGCCGCCGTTCGATCCCGGGAAGCGCGACATGCACATGCCGTCGCCCAGGTTCGTGGAGATGGGGATGAACCGGTGGAACACGATCTCGTTGCGGATGGTGAGTGGCATCAGCATGAGCAGGAACGGGATGGTGGCCCAGCCGAGATGGCGTAGTGCGCCGCGCCACCCGCGACCCGCGCAGAGTGCTGCGACGCCGAGGCCGATCATGATCGGGAACGAAAATGGCCGCACCACGACCGAGCAACCGAGGGCGAGGCCGAACCACAGCAGGTGACGCCTGCTCATCGGTCCGCTGGACCAGTCGTGGTCGACGAGGATGGCCACGCACAGCAGGAAGGTGAAGATGAATGTGGTCTCCACCGAGAACGTGGCCACGCCCAAGATAAGGCTGGGGAACAGGGCAACGATCGCTGCGGCGATGATGCCGATGCGGGCGGTGAACGCCTTGCGGGCAATGAAGTACACGAGGGCGATCGATGCAGTGGACAGCAGCACGTGCAGACCCGCCGTCAGGTGGGCCTGGTTGTCGGGCAGCGGTGTGTGCATGCCGATCCAGTAGACGACGGCGAGAAGGGCGGGGAAGCCGACCGGGTAGTACGAGGTTGGCTTGCCGGTCATGTACGACCGGTAGCCGTTGCCGTGGGCCATGTCGTTGCCGAAGTACCAGTACGAGTACTGATCGCCGCTCTCGATCACGCTCTGGGGATGGGTACGGGCAGCCCACAGCGCCCAACCGAGGCGCAATGCAAAACCGACCGCAAGGACGACCAGCAGGTGCCGAGCGGCGCGTGTGCGTGCGAATGTGCGAAGCCGAGCGACCAGAACCACGGCTGGAAGTATGGCACGCACCGGGTCCATCGGCTGTGCCACGGCGGGCCTGTCATGCACGTGTCCTCCACGTGCCGTGCACGTGTCGGGTAGTGTCGGCCGATGCGTCTCGGACCGGCGGGAGTGGGCATGTGGCGCCGTATGGGCAGATTCCACGACAAACATCCGGCGCTGGTCACCGGGTTGGCGGCCACCGTCTTGAGTTGTTGGGTGTCGTGGTCGCTGCTGTCGCATCTGCGCTCGCAGACGTCCACCGATCCCGATGCAGCGCTGTTCGTCTGGTCGATGGCCCACGCGCCACATCGTCTCCTCGGTGGCCACAATCCGTTCGTCGCGACGGCGATCTTCGCTACGTCCGGTGGCGCGAACCTGGCCTATAACGCCACCGCAACATTGCTGGGTCTGCTGATGTGGCCGGTGACCAGCGTGGCGGGCCCGATCGCTGCGCTCAACATGTTGACCGTGCTGACCCCGGTGACCGGCACGCTGGCGGCCCGTCGGCTCCTGCACGTCTTGACCGGCCGATCGGGCGCGGCGGCCACCCTGGGAGCGTTCGTCATCGGGTTCTCTCCCTTCGTCCTCATGCACAACGGCGGACGCTTTCAGCTCGCCTTCCAGGCGATCGTGCTGTTGCTGCTGGCCGAGGCGATCATCGTGGCGCGCTCCTACGCACGCGGCCAGGGGCTGCCACGGGGGCGCACGCTCGCCCTCGGTGTGCTGGGTGGCGTGCAGTTGTGGATCGGTACCGAGCAACTGATCATCGCGTTGCTGGTCGGGCTTCTGGCAGGTGCCGGGGTGCTGGCGGCGTGGTCGGCCGACGGACCGACGCGTCAGCGGGTGCCGCGTGCGAAGCGGCGCGATGGGGCCACCCTTGGACTTGCGGCCCTCGGTGCTGTCGTCGTGGCGGCGCCCTTCTTGACCGCTTTGTTGTTCGGCGCCGAGCGGTACGGCGGCGGGTACCACCAATCGGCGCGGTCGTTGTTCGGTCTGCGGCTGTCCAACGCATTCACCGCCACAGAGGCCACCCTGATTCGTTCGCCGTTGCCGTTGGCCGTGGACCGGTCATCGCTGAGCCCCTTCTACGCCGAGGACATCGGGTATCTCAGCGTGATCGGGATCGCCATCTTGATGCTGGTGGGCGTCACCTGGCGACGGCGCTCACGCCTGCAGCGCGGCGCGCTCGTGGTGGCGCTCGGCTGCTGGGTGCTGGCGCTGGGACCAACCATGCGGTGGTCGGGGATGCGTTGGGGCGTTCCCGGGCCCTGGAGACTGATGGAGCTCATCCCGGTGCTGCAGGAGATCATCGCCAACCGCATGTTCTGGGGCACGTTCGTGTGTCTGGGCGTGATCATCGCCGAGGTCGGATCGGCCAATCGTGGAACATCCGATCGTCCGCTGCGATGGGCATGCTGGGCGTTGGCGCTGCTGCTGTTCCCGGCGCAGTACACCCAGACCCGCTCGGTGTCGGCGGCTGCGGACACGCTGGTGCGTCAGCAGTGCCACGGTGAGTTGGCCGTCACGCTCCCGCAGGCCCTCGAACACGAGGGCATGGCGTTGCAGGCGCGAACCGATTTCGCATTCGACATGTACCGCGGCTTTGCGTTCCGGTCGTCATCATTACCCAAGGGCGACCGGTTGGGAATCGACGACGTCGCAGAGCGAGGCACGGCAGCCAACTCCGCATCCACGATCGCCATCGATGAACTGAGGTCTGCGGGTATCGGTTGCGTGATCGTGCCGGCGTCATCGCTCGGCACGATCGAGCATCTGGCCATGGTGCTCGGGGCGCCGATGGTTGCTGGTGACGTGGCCGTGTGGCCGCACCCCTGATCGCGTTGGGCGAGCAACAGCGCTAGCCCAGCAGCATCCCTGCCGCCACCGTGACGGAAAGGCATGTGCCGATCCACAGCGCTCCGGTCAGACGCGGCGTCATCCGGGCGCGGCGCAAGGGTTGCTCGACCAGCAGGTGCAGTGCCGTGGCCGCAGCGAACGAGACCACCACCTTGCTGATCAGGCTCGGCCAGCGCCCGGCGTGCGCGAAGTGATGGTCGATCATCAAGACCACGGGCCAATGCACGAGGTAGATGGAATAGCTCATCACGCCCACCTTCACGATGGGACGCACCGACAACAGTCGTGCCAGGTGGCCGTGCGACAGCACACCGAGGATGACCACGACGCTGACGATGCCGACAGCGACGTAGCCGCCATGGAGCAGCCACCCCGGGTCGGAGCTGCCGAAGATGCCGTAGCCGATCAGCGCGGCGAGCGCCGGGAGGGCAGCAAGACCCCATGCGTTGGCGTTGGTCGTGAGAATCGATGGGCGGTGCTGCAGTGCCAGGGCCAACAGGCAGCCCGCCAGCAGTTCGGCCATGCGCCGTTCGGTCCCGAACTCGGCTCGGTAGGCCGGAGAGCTGACCGCGAGCTGGACGACGGCCGACACGAGCCAACCGGCACTCAGTACTGCCGCGAGCGTGGCCGCCGGCCGGCGCGTGAGCGCAGCGATCGCGAAGGCAATCACCAACAGCAGGTAGAACTGTTCCTCGACGGCCAGCGACCAGAACGGACCGAGCGGCCCGACGATGGTGCGCAGCAACTGCGCCTCGCCCGACGCGATGACATGCCAGTTCGTGTAACCCCAGATTCCAGCGGCGGCATCCGATGGCTGCATGCCCGGCCATTCGCGCGACGCCAACAGCACCACGAGCGCAATCACCGTGAGCGATGCAGGGGCGAGGCGTCGAATACGGCGGCTCCAGAAGCGACGCAGGTCGATCGCCGCGTTGGCCTGGTGTTCGGCCAGCAACATACGCGTCACCAGGAACCCGCTGAGGGTGAAGAACACAGAGACCCCAATGAAGCCTCCGGTCTGCACGTTGAGCCTGGACGTGGCCGAGGCGTGGTATAGCACGACGGCGGTCACCGCCCAGGCGCGGAGTCCGTCGAGCGCCGGTTCATATGCGGGGGAGCGGTGGTCGTTCACAGTGGTGGGCGTGCGGCGGGACGGATGCGGCGAGACTGTAGCGGAACCCGCCCGGTCAGGCCTCACGACGCTATTGTCGGCAAGCGTGGAAAGCGGGGGGCACGACATCGATGAAGCGCCCGTCGCTGCCCCAGAGGCTGACCCGCAGGAGTCGTTCTACCGTCGTCTGATCGTGATGGTCACAGTGGTCGGTGGGCTCTGGCGTGTGGGCTATCTGATCGCCACGAAGTGGCATCAGCGTCTGCGACTGAACGACTCGTTCTATTACAGCTCGCAGGCGTGGCAGAACGCCCACGGGCACTGGTTCCGCGACTTTCTCGGCACCCATCCAGCGGCCGAACACGCACCGTTGACCTCGATTCTGCTGATGCCGTCCAGCCTGCTGGCACACCACGAGTTCTGGCAGCGCGCCACCAACACCATCGTCGGTATTGCCGTGATTCCGCTGATTGCGATGGTGGCCCGCCGGGTGGGCGGCCGTCGGGTCGGGGTGATTGCGGCGGCCATCGCTGCCGTGTACGCGAACCTGTGGATGAACGACTCGTTGATCATGTCGGAGACCATCTCCACGCTGTTGGCCGTACTTGCGTTGTGGTTCGCGTTCAAGCATCGCGATCGTTTCGATATCCGCAGCGCGCTGGTCTGCGGCGCGATCGTGGGTCTCGCTGCGCTGGCGCGCAGCGAACTGGTGCTGCTCGCTGCGCTGTTTGCGCTGATCGGCGTTCGCAGTCATCCCGTGCGGGTGTGGGCGGCGCGGTCCGGGGTCCTGTTGCTGACGTCGATGCTGGTGTTGGTGCCATGGATTGCGTACAACGTGCCCCGCTTCCATCATGTGGTGCTCATCAGCACCAACGAGGGTGGAGCGCTCGGCGGTGCCAACTGCGACGACGCCTACTCTGGAGCTGCGCTCGGTGGGTGGTCATTGCTCTGCGTCGTCGACAACGTTGATCGTCCCGAGGAGGATGCCTCGGATCGCTCGATCCGCCTACGTCACGACGCGCTGTCATACGCCCGCGACCATGCAAGCCGGATCCCCGTGGTCGTTGCGGCACGGATCGCCCGCTCGGCCGACCTCTACGGCCTTGGAGATCTCGTGCGCTTTGACGTCGGCGAGGAACGCGCCCGGTGGGCGTCATGGCTTGGCATCGTGTCGTGGTGGGCGCTGGCGCCGTTGGCGGCCCTCGGTTGGTGGCGCCAGCGGCGGGTGAACGGCTGGGTCCTCGCGGCCCCGGCCATCGCAGTGTTGTTCACCACGGTGGTGTTCTACGGCGCTCACCGGCTGCGCTCGCCAATGGAGCCGGTCACGGTCATCTGCGCCGCAGTTGCGTTGGCCTCATGGTCGCCGGTTGCATCATGCCTCGATACGTTCATCGAACGGCGCCGCCGCTGATGAGTTCACCCGCCCCATACCGGGCACGCGTTCCGTATCAGCCCGCCCTCGATGGCGTGCGCTCGGTCGCAGTGGTGATGGTGCTCTTGTTCCATGGCGGGGTGTCGTGGATGGGTGGCGGCTACTTCGGGGTCTCGGTGTTCTTCACGCTTTCGGGATTCCTCATCACGTCGCTGCTGTATCGAGAGTTCGACTCCACCCGGCGCATCGGTCCCGCCGCCTTCTACGCACGGCGCGCCAAGCGGCTGCTTCCTGCAAGCGTGGTCTGCCTGTCGGCCGTCTCGGTCATGGCCGCCAACTCCGCATGGAACGGCGTCGATCATCTCAAACGCGATCTGCTCTCCGCGGTGGGGCAGGTGGCCAACTGGGTGCGTCTCTTCGCCGGCGAGAGCTATATCGATGTTCAGAGCAAGACCGCCGGTATGCGATCACCGCTCGATCACTACTGGTCGCTCGCGATCGAGGAGCAGTTCTACTGGATCTGGCCGTTGGCGTTCTGGGCCCTGGCGCGCTGGGCGCGTCGACGCAGTTGGAGCATGACCAGAGTCGTCGGTGCATGCACGTTGGTGTCGGCCGTCTGTGCTCCGGTCATCGCCGCCACCTGGGGTAGCGATGCTGCCTATTGGGCAACACCGGCAAGGGCCTGTGAGATCCTCCTCGGGGCGCTGATCGCCGTGGCGCTGGCCGAACGCCGCCTTTCCGCAGCGGCGTGGATGGCACCAGCTGGACTGGTGGCTGTTGTGGTGCTCGCCATCGTGCTGCCGACGGCCAGCGGTCCTGCGTACAGCGGGGCCCTGCCGTTACTTGCACTTGCAAGTGGCACATTGCTGCTGGGCCTGCAGCGGCCAGGACCCGTGACAGCGATGCTGTCGTGGCGACCCTTTGTGGCGCTGGGCAGGGTCAGCTACGGGGTGTACCTCTATCACTTGCCGGTGTTCGTGTTCGTCACCGAGGCCCGCGCTGGTATTGGTGGATGGGCGTTGCTCGGGCTGCGATTGGGCATCACCCTCGCTGTTGCAGTTGCGTCGTACTGGCTCATCGAGCGACCGGTTCGGCAGGCAGCGTGGTCGGGCGTCCGCACAGCATTCATCGCCGCCGGTGCCTGTGTGCTCGTGGCGGTGCTGGGAAGTGCCGTGCCGATTGCCTCTGCCAACTACTGGACGGTGAGCGAAGCGGCAGGTGCTCAAGCGGCAATTCCAACTGGCGGGTCCGTTGCCGCGCTCTTGCCCACTCCGGCGGGCAGTCCGGGCGACGGTTCGGTACCCGTGTCGTCGGGCGTGGTTGTTGCGCCGACCGATACGTCCATCGTGCTCCCTGCCCTGAACAGGCCGGTCCGGATCCTGTTGGTGGGCGACTCGACGGCCGAGGCAACGGGCAGCGGCCTGGTGGCATGGGCGACGCAACATCCGTCGGTGGCGCAGGTGACGGTTGCGGCGTCGCCGGGTTGTGGGTTCATCCGCGGCGGCACGGTTGCCACCGATAACGGCACGCCCTTCCAGGCGGCCTGCAACGACGTGCTCGACAAACAGGTGCCGGCACAACTACGTGATCTGCATCCTGACGTCGTGGTGCTGATGGTGTATGCGCGTGACACGTCGCCGCGCGAATGGGACGCCGGTGAGGGCGAGCTCACCGCCGACGACCCACGGTTTGTCGAGCGAATGGTTGGCGACTTCGCTGCACTGCAGACGATGATCCTCGACACATCCACAGCGCAGGTGATGTGGGTCCGCCCGCTGCACGCCGATCCGTACTGGGCCCACGTCGTGAGTGCCATCACCGAGGATGCGACGCACGCCATCATCGACGATGCAACGCGAACGGTTGCATCGCTGGGCAACGGCCGCGCTCAGGTGATCGACCTCAGGGCGTGGGCCGAGCGCGATGGCGTGGCCTTCGATCATGTCGCTCGGCCTGACGGTGTGCACTTCACAACAGCTGCCGCCACCGACGTGTCGGAGCGTTGGTTCGGCCCGCAACTGGTGCTGGCTGCAACCAGGGCAGCCACGACGACTGCGGGCCCCTGACCCATTCAGGGTGGGATTCAGCGAGTGGCGCGGGGGAGCAGTTTGGTGGCGTGCTTCACGAGCGCCAGCGCACCCTGCTTGGCGGGCCGGCGGTGGTGCGATTGGGTCTCATCGTCGGCGGTGGCCAGCGAACGGCGGTGGTCGATGTACCAGTCGTAGCTCTGTGCAAACATCTCGTCGTTCGACCAACGCGGTGTCCAACCGAGCGCCTCGGTGGCGTGCGTGGTGTCGAACCACATCGACTTGCTGTACATGATCCAGTGGTACGGCGCGAACGGTGCCAGGCCAGCAGTTGCTGCGACGCGCATCGCCAACGATGCCGGCCCCGCGGGAAGCGAGCGGACCGCCGAGCCGGTGCCGGCATGGCGACACACTTCCTGAAGCGTTTCGCGCATGGTACCGAAGCGGTCGGTGCCAGCGTTGAAGATGGCGGGCCCACTGCTGGCGCCGGCGCGAATGCAGATGTCGGCCAGGTCGTCGGCGTGTACGAACTGATACCGGTTGGCGCCCTTGCCGAGCACGAACACGTCGGCGCCATCGGCGATCCAGTCGAAGAGGATGCCGAAGATGCCGAGCCGCCCGTGGCCGAGAATGGTACGTGGTCGCACAATGCTGACGTCTATGCCGTGCGCAGCGGCATTGAGGCACGCCCACTCGGCGGCCAGCTTGGCCAGGCCATAGGACTCGCGGGGCGATGGCACGGTGGACGGCAGCACGGGATTTGATTCAGGAACGCCGAACACAGCGCTGGATGACGTGTGCACCACTTTGGCCACGCCGGCGTCGGCGCACGCTGCGAGCAGGATGCGTGTGCCGTCGACGTTCACGGTGCGCAGGAGGTGTTCGTCCCTGGCCAGCGGTACCTGGGCCACGTTGTGGTAGACGACATCGACACCGTCCACCGCAGCGCGGACCGCTGCGGCGTCGCGGATGTCGCCACACACGAAGTCAAGGCCTTCGGCGGCGTCCGGCGGATTGATGTCGAGGATGCGCACCTGCTGACCGGCTGCGCGTAGCTGCGTGGCGAGCAGCGCGCCGAAGTAGCCGCTGCCGCCGGTGACCAGAGCAGTGGTCACAGGGCGAGGCCTTCGCGTCGGCACCATTGGATGCTGCGGCGCATACCCTCGTACAGCGCGATCTGGGGTTGGTAGGCGAGCTCGGCCTGTGCTGCGCTGATATCACAGGCAATGGTGTGTGCCATCTCGCCCATCACGTGCAGTTGCTGCTGGTAGCGGCCGGTGCCCTGGATGATGCGATCAGCCCGCTCGGCGATCCGTCCGGCGATCACCGGTAGCGCCATGGCTCCGGGCTTCACGTCGTAGCCCTCGTCGGTGAGCGCTCGCCCGACGGTCTCGATGATCTCGTTCACCGTGTAGGCCCGCTCGTCGGCGATCCAGTACGCCCGACCGCTCGGGCCCGGCGTGAGCTCGGCGCGCACGATGCCCTGCACGAGGTTGTCGACATAGACCATCGAGCGGCGCTGATTGCCTGCCCCGAACTTGGGGAATTTGCCGCCGCGCACCAGCCGGAAGAACGTGGTCTGGCGTGGCGGTTGGAGCGGCCCGTAGAACCATGGCGGGCGCACGATGACGGCATCGAGACCGAGTGAGACGTGATCGAGCACGGCGAGTTCGCCCTGCATCTTCGACTCGCCGTAGCCCAGGTAGGGGTTGTAGGGCTCGTGGGCGCGGAAGGTGTCGGCCTCGGACGGGTTGGTGCCGAAGGGCGAGTTGGACGACACGTGCACCAGGCGGCGCACGCCAGCGCGGTGCACAGTTGCTGCCACGTTGGCGGTGCCGGTTGCGTTGACTGCGAAGAAGTCGCTGACCTTGGCCGGATGGATGATGCCCGCCGTATGGATGACATCGGTGTCGGCGGGCAGGCCGACGAGCAGCCGCTCCAACGATGTGGGGTCGGTCACCGAGCCGATGACGGTCTCGACCCGGTCGCTGATGGCGTGCACAGCGTCCGCCTCGGCCTGATCCAGGACCAGCGCGCGCACGGTACCGCCGCGAGGATGCTCGCCGGTCTCGCCAGCAAGGTGATGGACCAATGCGCGGCCGAGCCAACCGGCGGCGCCGGTGATGACGGTGGCCGATGGCAGGCTGAGGTCATCCACGTGGACGCTCCGTTCCGATAAATCGCCGTGCATTGCGCACGGCAAAGGCCATGACCGAACCCTGTGGGTTCACGCCCGGTGCATCGGGCAGCATGGACGCGTCGTTGACCCAGACGTTCTTCATGCCGCGCACCTGACCGAAGCTATCGGCGGCGCATCGCGGGTGCTCGCCCAGCGGAACCGTGGAGCACAGGTGCACCGTCATGACGGTGGCCTTGGTGGTGGCGAACGAGCGCTGCAGCTCTGCGATGTCGGCCGTTGACCGCACGATCGGTGCATGGTGGTAGCTGGGATACACCTCGTCGGCGCCCGCGGCGAGCATGAGCAGGGCGAGCCGGCTCAAGCCGCTGCGCAGCATCTGGCGGTCACGGGCAGTGAGGTGATAGGTGACCAGCGGATCGCGTAGGCCGGGGATCGCCTTGACGCGTCCCTTGCCCTCACTGGTGATCGCTGCGTAGTAGACGCAGACGCGTTCCCAGTCTTGGAGCGCATGGCTGAACTGGCCCCAGTTGTCGGCGAGGGAGAGCGCCACCAGACCCGGGTTGCTGGCCGAGCCCCCAAAGGAGATCTCTGGTGCGAACTCCTTGACCTGATGCACCGGCACGTCGTCGGGCATGTTGATTGGGTCGGGGAAGCGGGCGGCCAGCTTCACGGTGGGATGCACCGCAAGCGTGTCGCCGATGCGCTCGCGCAGGCCGCTGCGCTGCAGGAGCGCCGGCGTGTGGATGGCGCCACCGCACACGAAGACGTGGCGGAAACGGATGCGCCCGGGGGAGCCATCTGCCAACACCACCTCGGCATCGCTGGCCCGGGTGCCGTTGATGGAGAGGCGCCGGACCCGGCACTGGGTCAACAGGCGCGCTCCGGCGCGCTGGGCGCGGGGCAGGTAGGTGCGGGTCATGCTCTGGCGCTGGCCGCTGGCGGCCGAACCCCCCGCCGGGTACTTCATCCAGCGGGGGCTTTCGCTGTTCTGCCAGTGCAGGGCATCGGCGCCGCGTTGCAGCACCGTGCTGGCGGGTGAGACGGCACCGGGCACCGGGGTGACGTTCAGGGCGGTCTCGACTTCCTCGGCGATGGCGTACATCTCGTCGGGGTCGAGGTCGCGGATGTGGTACTGGGTGCGCCAGCGGTCCAGCAGTTCTGCGGGCGGGCGGCGGTACAGGCCGCTGTTGACCTCTGTGCCGCCGCCGGCGCAGCGCCCCTCGGTGTAGGCAATCGACGGCAGCCCGAGGGCCACGGTCACGCCACCCGAGCGGTACTGGCGGTTCATCTGGTCGAGCGAGAACGGCACCACGGTGCCCTGCTCTACCCAGTCGCCTTCCTCCACGATCAACACGTCGAACCCGGCTTCGGCCAGCAGGGCGGCGGTGGTGGCCCCGCCCGCACCGGAGCCGATGATCAAGACCTCAGCGTCGTAGAGGGCCTCCGTGGCAGGTGCATGGGTGACAGCATCGGCGCCCGTGGTCGAAGCGTGCTTCATCGAGGGCTCGATCCGTCGGGGAGTGTGAGCGGCCACTGCTCCCAGATGTAGGTGTACGCAAGCGAGCGGATCATCCGCACGTATTCACCCACGAGGGGGAGCGGATGGTGGATGAGCCACGTGATGGCACGTCCCGACCCGGGTATGGCCACGACAATGCGCATCGGTGCGGCAATGATCTCGACGCCGAGTCGTAGCACGCTGGGAAGTTCGTCGACGCGTTGCACCGTGAACGCAGCAACCTGGTCGCGTTGCGCGTGGCTGAGCCCCGGGAGGTCGGCGCTGAGCAATCGTTGTGCGAAGGGGCGCACAAGGCCCCGTGAGGAGTGACCAGACATGACGAAACAGTCAGTGTAGTCGGAGGCCTCCGTCGCGGCCTTGCATCACACAGCGGCGCAGGCGCCTGGCGGGTTGTTGTACATCGGCCTGTTGACCCAGTCGCCGTTCGCCCACTCTGCGACGGGCGCCGGGGTGATGCCGTCGAAGAGCCCGGCGACAGCATTCACCAGCCACGCACCCACGAGTGCCGACCCTGACGCGCACAGGTGTACGCCGTCGTACATGCGCTCAGGGACATGGTCACCGTTGATGTCGGCCTGGAAGTGATCGCCCCACAACACATTCGTGTCGAGGTACACCACGTCAGCGGGCCAGGTCAGCGCGGCGCGCCGGGCGGCGGCGACCAGACCATCGATGCCGGCGACCACCTGATCGCTGCGGAGCGGCGGCATCGGCATGATCGCCAACTGTGCGTGCGCATCGACGACCACCTGGTGCAGCGTGGTGAGCGCTTGAAACTGATGGTCCTCGCCGAACTGGGCGTCCCAGGGGGAGAGCTGCAGGAGCACCAGTTGCGGGTGGGCATCGGCGATGGTGGTGATGATGTGGGCAAACTCGCCCATGCCGGGAATGTTGACCAGACCGACACCGGGGAACGCTGCCTCGACCACTGTCACGCCTGCTGCGGAGAACGCAGCGACGACACCGGGTTCTGTGGTCTGGGCGATGGAGTCGCCGAACATCACGATGCTGCTCACTGCGGGTCGCTTGGCGATGGTGGTCGGGGTTGTCGGTGGCGCCGGCGGTGACGAAGGGTCGGTGATGAGCCCGCTGCTCGTCGCGGTGCGGGCGATCGAGGCGATCGTTGTCGTTGTGCGCGTTGTTGCAGATTCAAGCAGTTGGGTGTCGATGGCAGAGGCGCCAGTGTTTGGCATGGCCACCGTGAGCGCAACGACGGCAGCAGCGCCGAGCGCCAAGCCGGCGGCGGGAGCCGTGACCCAACGCGGCCGGCGCTGCAGGTTCAGGCGAACAGGGCGTTCGATCAGGTGGAACGATGCCAACGCGACGATCCAAGTCACCAGCAACCGGACAGTCAGCAGTGTCCAGCCTCCCAAGCCGGTGCGGAGCGGGCTGAGCGCCAGAAAGATCGGCCAGTGCCACAGGTAGAGGCCGTACGACAGCGTGCCGATGGATCGCAGAACGCGCACGCTGAGCAGGCCCCGGATGGCGCGTCCCGCCTCCCATGTCGGCGTTGCCAGCGGATCGGTCGTGGCCGTAATGGCGGTGATGACCAGACCCACAGCGATGGCAAAGGCGAGGAACCCGCCACGGAACAGCCACCCCGATTGACCGTCAGCGTTCGCGTACATCCAGGTGATGCCGGCGACGATGATCAGCAGCGTTGTGCTTCCCGCAGCGGCGATCAACCGTGACGAACGTGTGAGCAGGCGAGTGGCGAGCGCGCGCACGGGGGCGGTGGCGCAGAGCCCGCCGATCAGCATCGCGCCGATGCGGGTGTCGGTGCCCTCGTAGACGCGGGTCGAGGCGATGGGGTCGTAGAGCACCGCCATCAGGGCGAACGACAGCGCGGCCCCGGCAGTGCAGATCACGATGAACGCACGGTGCGGGCGTTGTGCCAGGCGCGCCACCGCCAGTGCCACGAGTGGCCACACGAGATAGAACTGCTCCTCGACGGCCAGGCTCCACAGGTGGGTGAGCGGCGATTGCAGCGCGAACGCAGACCAGTAGTCGTGCGCAGCGGCGACCTCGTGCCAATTCATCAGGAACGACAGGCCCCAGAGCGTGTCGGCGCGCAGGGTGAGACGTTCGGCGGCAGCGCCCCAGAACAGGCTCCACATCGTGACAACGCACAGCATCAGGACCAGAGCCGGCAGAAGGCGACGGGCGCGCCGCGCCCAGAACTCGCCCAGTTTGACGGTGCCGGTGCGGTCGACCTCGCGCAGGATGAGCCCGGTGATCAGGAAACCGGAAATGACGAAGAAGGTGTCGACACCCAAGAACCCCCCGCCGAGGTGGCCAGCGTGAAAGAGCAACACCGCTGCGACGGCGACGGCACGCAGGCCATCGAGTGCTGGGTAGTAGCCCGGTTCTGCGTCGTTCACCGTGCCTCCAGAGTGCTCAGGTGTGTGGTCGGGTGTCGATCAGCGAGCCGGTCCGCGTGCGGTCAACTGCGCGATTTCAGCCGATCGGCGAGTGCTGAGTACCGCACGATGCAGACAACGGCCCGTACACCATCGCGCCAGCCGATCTTCTTGCCTTCGGCGTAGGTGCGCCCGGCGTAGGAGATGCCAACCTCATAGATCTGCCACTTACCACGGGCCAGCTTGGCGGTGACCTCTGGTTCGAAGCCGAACCGGTCCTCTTCGATGACGATGGACTGGATGACCTCACGTTTGAAGGCCTTGTAGCAGGTCTCCATGTCGCTCAGGTTGAGGTCGGTGAACATGTTCGACAGCAGCGTGAGCAGGCGATTGCCGAGCGAATGCCAGAAGTAGAGCACCCGGTGCGGGCGGCCCCCGAGGAAGCGTGAGCCGTACACGACATCGGCGTGCCCAGCCTCGAGCGGCTCGATGAGCTGACCGTATTCGCCGGGGTCGTACTCGAGGTCGGCGTCCTGCACCACCACGTAATCGCCGGTGGCGGCAGCAAAGCCGGTGCGCAGCGCCGCTCCCTTACCTTGGTTGTACGGCTGCAGGATCACCCGGATGCGCGGGTCGGTGACCGTGGCCAGCAACTCGCGGGTGTTGTCGGTGGACCCGTCATCAACCACGATGACCTCGTGGATCCATGGCGATTCACAGACCTTGTCGAGCAGGGTCAAGATGGTGGCCTGCTCGTTGTAACAGGGAACCACGGCAGTCAGGCAGGGGCGGGGTGCGGTAGACACAGTGCGCATCACGTTAGCGACTCTCGGCATCAGCGGAGTGTCTTGCCGTTGAAAGCCCTGCCACGAGCAGCACCACCACAGCCATGCCCGGGCGATGTAGGTCGTCGAAGACCATGGGCCAACCGGCATTGGCGAAGGGGTGCGTCGTGACGACCCGGTACACCATGACAAGACCGATGGTGGCGACGATACCGATGGCCACGAGGCCCATGAGCTGTACCCGGCGAAGCACGACACAACAGACGAAGGCCACCAGCCCGCAGATCAGCCCCCAAGCGGGGGCAATCACGAGCGCTCCGGCGATGGTGGCGATGGCCACCGGGGCGGCGGGCGGTCCGCCCAGTGACCGCCACGAGCGCAGCGCCGGGAGGGTGGGTTTGCCCCAGAGAGCCGCAAATGCGGGCTGGGACAGGATCGGGGCATCGGTGCGGCTGCGGTCGTAGACGACGAGTCCGAGACACACGAGCAGGGCGAGGGCGGCGAGCAAGAGGCCCATGTTCACCGTGCCCTGCCCCTGCCAGGTCAGCTCTACGGCGCGTGTGCCGGTGGCGGGTGGGAGCCACCACCCGTTGAAGCCGCCGTCGACGGGTTGTTGTGCCCCGAGCGACACTCCGTCGAGCGCTGCGGCCCATCCCGGGTTGAACCCCTCGCCGAAAACCAGCCAACAGCCGTTGGTGCATGAGGCGACGGACAACGAGCGAGACGTGCGGTCGGTCTGCGTGATCGTGACGGTGGGCGCCGCTGCAGCAGGCGATGTGGGCGTCCCCGGAGCGCTGGCGGCAGCGCTGGTGAGTACTACCCGGTTGATGTCGATGCCGGTGAGGAGACCCGCTGCGCTCCGCACGAGGTGCTCGCCGTCGCCGAGCGACACCGTCGACGGGTCGCACAACGACACCGTTGCATCGTGATCGGTGAACAGCTCGGCCGTCTCCCCCGTGATGCGTGCCGGCACGCCGACGCCATCGATGGTCAGCATGTCGCTGCGGCAGCCGGTGTCGAGTTGCACCTGGAGCGTGGAGGCAACGATGCCGGGGGCCGAGACCTCGGCGATGCCGACCGGTAGGCGCACGGGCTGGCCGTACCGACGGTCGATCGTGAACGCATCATTGGTGGCGGTGATCCTGATGTGCAGCTGTGCGCCGGCGACACCGGCAAACTCGACCGTGCTGATGCCATCGGCATCTGGGGTGGGTACGGCAACCGTCTGGCTGCCGCTGCCGCTGCCGCTGATCTCGATCTCGGTAATGGTGGCCAACTGATCGGAGACCGGCTGGCGCAGCACGAGCGACGTGGTGGTGCGGGCCGAATCGAGCGGGATGTCCAACTCGCTGCCGATCGCCTGCCCGAACGGCGACACCCAAGCCGTGCCTGTGTTGGCGTCAGTCGCGGCCCAGCCGCCCATGGCGGGCACGCCGGTGAGCCGACGCGTCGAGGTGGTACCGGCCCAGCCGAACAGGTCGGCGATGGTCGCGTCGTCGGCGCGTTGGTCGATACGTGCCGACATCGACACGTCTGCAGTGCGTGGTTCCTGCAGGGTGAACGAACGCGCCAGCGATGGCTCGGGATCGCTGCGGTAGCGGTTTGTGGGGCGCGTGCGCAGACGTGTGAGCACGATGTCCAGTCGTTGAGCAGCTCCGACGCCCGCACTGGGCACCCTGACGATCTCATCGGTGCGCCCGAGGCCTGCCGATACCTCTGCGAAACCAACGCCATCGAGGCCCTCGCCAGGAAACAGCGCCGCGTGAGCCGTGGCAGCAATGGTGATGGTGACGGTTGTGGATGGCGAACGCAATCGCAACTGCTGGCCAGAAGTGCCGCGCGATGCGGCGGTGAGGTCAACATCAAATGAGCCCGATGCATCGGTGACGGTGATCGCGGTGATCCACCGGTTGCGCAGATCCTGCGGCTGGACGAGCGTGAGCGTCGTCATCGGAGTGCTGCTGGTCAGGCGCAAGAACTCACCCGTCGGTTCGCCGTGATCGGCGACGATCCATGCCGTGGTCGGGTCGCCATCCACGGCGTGTGCGGCGCGGTCCTCGGGTCGATACGCGAACGGTTCGCCGTATGCGCTGGCCGCCGCATGCACCGCGCCGCGCTGCTCGGCGATGGTCATGTCTGCGGTGGTCGATGAGGCAAAGAGCGGCAACCGCTGGTCAGCACTGTCAAACCTCAACACGCCACCGTCGGGCGTACCGTCTTCGGTGAAGCCTGTGACGTCTTGTGAACCGCGCCACTGGTGGGCGCGATCGCGGTTGCTGTCGGTGATGATCACTCGCTCGGCTGCTGTCGCTGCGTCGTTACCGTCCGCCGTCGCGGTGGGATCCATATCGGCGGAATAGCGAATGAGCTCGTTGCCGGTGATCAGTCCAGCGGCTGCAGCATCGACCAGACCATCGCCGCTCCCGGCCACCATGACCGTGCCCGTCTTGGCCCGGATGATCGGCTGTGGATTCGAGACCTGCACCAACGCGACCGGTGCCAGCGGCGTGCCGATGGTGTGGTTACTGATCGACTGCTCGTCGACCATCGGCAAGACCGGCGTGTTGACCTGTGGGCTGCCGTAGGTGACGAGCGGGCCCAAGCCCGCGGTGGGTCCAGCAACGCTGAACATCTCGCTGATGGTCTCTGGTCGCGGCGAGCGGAACCGCTCGAACGCCACGTCGTTGGGGAGCCAGATGGTGTCGACCCCGAACAGCCGGGCAATCGGGGCGACCGATGCGATCTCGGCGGTGCCCTCCTGGAATCGATCGTCGAGTGCGTAGATGGTGTCCATCGCCGCCGGGCTGCCCAGTGGGAGCAGGTCGCGCGAGATGAACGCCTTGGTGGTGAGGCCCGGCAGCGGGGGATCGACGGTGTAGCCCCAGCGGAACGCGCCAAACTCGTTCCCCGGGATCTGCAACACGCGGTGGTCAGCAGCGGTGGCGTCGAGCACCGCTGCCGCCTGGGTCCATGCCGCAGGTGGGTGCTCATCATGGGTCAGCGCCGGGTCCACAAGACCACCGTCGAACAACGCCGGGAGGTTGACCAGGGCCAGGGCCCCAACCAGCCATGGTGCGAGCCGCCGCAGTCGCATGCGGCTCCGGGCAATGGATGCCACCAACGCTCCGGCGCCGAGCGCGAGCCCGAGTGTGCTGAGCGGCAGCGCACGGGTACTGCTGCGCATGGCCAGTGACAGGGCGGACCGCGAGTTGTTCGCCAGCGGCGACATCAGCGGTGACGAGTTGCCGATCGGATGCACCCCGACGGCCAGCACCACGCCGACAAAGACGAGCAGCGCTGCGTAGCGACGACTGGACCAGCGGGCCACCACCAGACCGAGCAGCGACACGGCGAGCACAATGAACGAGATGGCAATGAGCCTGCCGGAGCTCATGTAACGGAACGAGGCAGTCGTTGCGAAGCCCACTGGGTCGCGGATGTAGAACAGCCAGTAGCCCATGCCGCGCAGGACCTCGGCGCTCGACGAAGTGAACGAGACGGCCTGCAAGGTTTCGCTGTAGCCGAGCACGTCGGCCCCGTAGCGGCCCTGCACCGACAACATCGCGATCCACCATGCCGACATCGCGACGCTGATGGCGCCGAGCTTGGCCGCGACCGTCGCGGCGCGTCGCCAGGTGATCATGCGACCCCACGCTGCGTGCAGCAACCACAGCACGGGACCCGGAGCAATCATCACGATGGCGGTGGCGTTCGGGGCGGCAACAGTTGCCATGACCAGACCGAACAATCCGACGTCGCGCCATTTCGAACGGGTGGCGGCCCGAATGGTCAGGCCGATGAGCCAGCCAAGACCGGCCCAGGGCAGCAGCATCGCCGAGGTACGCGAGATGTACGGCAGGACGTACGGCGACAGTTGGTAGAACATGGCTGCGATCAGTGCGCCCGTTGCCGGGATACCGAGCAACTTGGCCGCCCATCGGACACCGAGCCCTGCGGCGAACAGCAGCGTGCCGATCCACAGCCGGTGCGCCACCCAGTCGGGTACGCCGACGGCGTTACACAGCGAATACCACGGCCCGGAGGGCCACAGGTAGCTGAGCGTCTGGTGGGGCACCCATCCGGCGAACTGGCGGCTGTCCCATGAGTACGGGGCGTCGCCGGTGAGCCTGGCCGGATTCAGGTACAGGTACAGCTTCGTGTCGGCGGGCAACTTGCCGGGAGCAGAGGTCAGCGCCGGGACATACGCGAGCAGCACCAGAACGAGTACCTGCAGGCGATCTCTCGAGCGCTGCACTCGGTTGAGAAAGACAGAAGGGGAGGCACTCATAGTCGAAGGCCGCAACCGACAGCAGCGGCGGCAATCTAACACGCGGTTGCGTCCTCAGAGTGGCGGTGCCGCTAGCGTGACGCACCGTGCGAACGGTCGTAGTGGTGCCCACATACCAGGAGGCGGAGAACATCGTCCGCTTCCTCGGCGCTGTCCGGGCTGCGCTCCCCGATGCATCGATTCTCATCGTCGACGACAACAGCCCCGACGGCACCGGCGCCCTTGCCGAGCGCACGGCCGCTGGCCTCGGCAACATCCGGGTCCTGCATCGCGCAGCCAAGCAGGGTCTGGGCAGCGCATATCGTCACGGCTTCGCCACGGCGCTCGATGGCGACTATGACGTGGTCGTCTCCATGGACTGCGATTTCTCACACGATCCGGCGACCATCCCGCTGCTGGTCAAGCGCATCGAGCAGGGCGCCGATGCAGTCGTGGGCTCGCGCTACGTGCCGGGCGGGGGAACCGTGAACTGGCCGGTGCATCGCCGCCTGTTGTCGCGGTGGGGCAACCGGTACACCAGCGGGGTTCTCGGTCTACACATTCACGACTGTACCTCGGGGTTTCGCGCCTACCGGGCCAGTGCGCTGCGGGCGATCGAACCCACGTCCACAGCTGCCGAGGGGTACGCGTTTCTCACCGAACTCGTGCGTCGGCTCATCCGTCACGGTTATACCGTCGTCGAACAGCCGATCACGTTCGTCGATCGGGAGTTCGGATCATCGAAGATGTCGGGCCGGATTGTGGCCGAGTCGATGCTGCTCGTCACCGGTTGGGCCATCTCTGATGTGTGGGCGAAACTGCGCGGCCGCGGCACCGAGTCGCGCTAGCCACCCGTAGCTCAGGGGATGGCGCCGAACACCCCGTACAGGCCGGTCAAGGTCACGAGCCCGGCAGCGCACATCGCCAGGACCACGGTCCACAACTCGTGCCCGCTCGACAGCTCTTCGTTGTCGTGCTCATGGGAGGCCTCGAGGTCGCGTATCCATGCAGCCGCTGAGATCAGCAAGGGGAACGCCGTGTACAGGAACCGGGGTCGCGCCGTCACGGTGCTCGGGGCCAGCATGAGCACCAGCACGACGGCGCTATAGGTGACGAGTGGCCAGGGGAGACGCTTCTTGTACGCCATGTAGACCAGCAACAGCGTGGCGAGGAACGACACTGCGGTGATGATGTCGGTTGGCGACGCCAACGGTCGCGTAAATGCCTGAGCGGTGTTCTTGAGCGCGGTCAGGCCAAAGCTGGTGCCCTCGTGCCAAGCGTCGCTCTGCGTGCGGAACCATGCCAATTTCTCGCCGGTTCGCCGCCAGAGGAACAGATGGACGGCGATGAAGCCGATCGGGGCAAGGGCTGGTGCCACCAAAGAGCGCCATTCGCGTCGCTCGCGAATGGCCAGCAGCGCAGCAACCGCGCAGGCTGCGATCAGGGCGATGCCGTTCGGCCGGGTCGCCGCCCCGACCGCAGCAAGTGCTCCAGCCAGCCACCACTGCCGGCGTTGCAGGCACAACAGGCAGGCAGCGGCGAACACCAGCAGTGTTGCCTCGCTGTAGGTGAACGTCAGCACGAAGCTGCCCGGGAAGAAGGCCATCAGCAACATGGCCCTGTAGCCGACCCGTTCGTCGAACAGGGCACGGGCGAGCGCGCCCACCAGATACACGGCAATGGCCCCGAACACGAAGTTGAGCAGGAGTCCGGCGAACACATCGCCGCCGGGAAGGACCTTGTCGAGCAAGCGCACCAGATTGGGGTACACGGGGAAGAACGCCGTGCGCGCCTGGTAGTCGTCCCAGGTGACGTGCGCTGGGATGTGCGAAGGGTAGCTGTCGCGGACGATGGCGAAATACCACTTGCCGTCCCACGATGTGAGTACCTCGGTGATGTTGCTCAGGGCGTTGTTGGGGCGGGGGATACCATCGGTGCGGTCTTGGACGACGCGTTGGGCTGCGACCACGGCCGCACCAGCGATGACGCACAACCGACTGAGCACGTAGGCAATGAACGAGCGCTTCACCAGCCGCTTCCACTCACCCGATCGGGCCGAAGCGGTGGAGGCCGGGGACGGATCCCCGGCTGCTCGATGGATGTCGGATTCGATGGTGTCAGTCATGGTGCAGCACCCCGGCGTAGGGGCGGGCCGACGTTAGCACTCGCATCGCACAAACTCGTGTCGGTCAACGACGGTACATCGGCTGAATGCGCTGACGGGGACCGAACTTCGGGGCAGCATGACCGTCCATGCCAAGCAGCCGGATGACCCGCCCGCGCTGCCCAGTGAGCGGTTCCAGCAGGGCAAGCATTTCCTCGTCGGTACCACGCGCCCGCTTCGCCAGCGCCCACGACACCATGTTGGGGAGATGGAAGTCGCCGATTGGTATGGCATCGGGGTCGCCCAGCGCCGGGCCCACTGCCGAACCGATGGTCCATGGGCCGATGCCGCGCAGCAGGTGCAGTTTGGCGCTTGCATCGAACGCGCTGAGGTCGCACCACTCCGAGATGCGCTGGGCGTATCTTCCGACGGTTCGCAGCGCTTCGGCGCGTTTGGCCTCGATACCCAGTGGATGGAACCACCACGCTGGCCGATTGCTGAGTTCGACGGGGTCGGGCGGCAGGCGGAGATCGTGGTTCGGTCCCGGGGCATCACCGCCGAGGGTGGTGCAGAGCCGCCGCCATTGAGCGATTGCCTCGCCAGCCGTAACGCGCTGGCCGAGGATCGCGGGCAGTAACTCGTGGTACAGGGCTCCGCTGGAGCCGATGCGCAGCCCCGGGTGGTTGCGGTGCGCTGCTCGAATGGCCGGGTGGGCATCGTCCGGGCAGCTGAAGCCCTCATCGTGGCCACCGGTGAGCCCTCGCACGCGCTCGAGCAACCAGTCGGCGCCGTCGCCCCATGCCTGGGCGTCGAGCTGACCTGGTGACCACCAGATGTGCACCGTGCCCGGGCCGACCGGTGTCAGCGTGGCTCGCCAGAAGTCGGTCTCGCCGAGTTGGGTCGTGGCGTCGTGGTATCCGAATCGGTACAAGGAAAGTGTCGTCCTGATATCGACCGCCGCATCGGGGCGCATGAAGGCCACGCGCGGCACCGTAGTCGGCTGGACGGCCCGGTGCACGAAGCACTGGCGCCATACGCCACGATGTGTGCATGGCTGTCATCGACATCTCCCATCCACGTACCGGCATCGCCCAAATCACGTTGAACCGACCCGACAAGCTGAATGCGATGACCACCGAACTGGTGCAGGGACTCCATGATGCCCTCGACGCCATTGCCGTCGACCCGAGCGTGCGCACCGTCGTGCTCACCGGCGCTGGCCGGGGCTTCTGCGCCGGGCTCGACCTGGGCGGTTACGGCAGGGCGCCGAACACCGCCACGCTCGGGCCCATTCAGGCGGGCTTTGCCGTGCAAAAGCACATCGCCGGGCTCATCCCGCACATGCGCTCGATCCCGCAGCCCATCATCGCTGCGGTCAACGGCGCCGCCTCCGGAGGAGGTCTGGCGCTGGTGCTGGGCTCTGATGTCCGCCTTGCATCCACCGCGGCGAAGTTCAATGCTGCGTTCATCCGCATCGGTCTCTCGGCCTGCGACATCGGTACCAGCTGGCTGCTGCCGCGCATCGTCGGCGCGGCGCGGGCGCAGGAACTGATGCTCACCGGACGCGTGTTCACCAGCGACGAGGCCTACCGAATCGGTCTCGTCGTCGAGCTTCACGATGGTGCTGCCCTGCTCGATGCCGCCTATGCCAAGGCCGAAGAGATCATGCTCAATGCGCCGATGGGTGTGGCGCTGACCAAGGAGGGCATGTGGACGGCGCTGGAGATTCCAGCGATGCAGTCGGCGATCGATCTGGAGAACCGCCAGCAGATCATGCTCGGTCAGACCGCAGACTTCCGTGAGGCGATGATTGCATTCCTCGAGAAGCGTCCGCCGAACTTCACCAATGGCTGAGCCCGTGCACGACCACGACGCGCTGGAGGCCGGAGACTTCTCGGTGTGGCTCGGCCAGATCCAGATGGCGATCCGCGGCGAAGGGGAGTCCGATGTGCCGTGTGGGGATTGCACGGCCTGCTGCACGGCGTCGCAGTTCATTCATATCGGACCGGACGAGACCGACACCCTGGCGCACATTCCGGCGCCGCTGCTGTTCCCGGCACCGCTGCTCCCGCGTGGACATGTGCTCATGGGCTACGACGAACACGGGCGGTGCCCGATGCTGGTCGACGACCGCTGTTCCATCTACGACCATCGCCCGCAGACGTGTCGTGCCTACGACTGCCGGGTGTTCGTGGCAGCGGGTGTGCAGGCCGATGCCGACAAGGTGTTGATCGTCGAGCGTGCCCGTCGCTGGCGATTCAGCTTTCCCACCCTGCTGGATCACGATCTCTTCCAGGCGGTCCATGCCGCAGCGGTGCACATACGTAGCCGCGCCGATGAGAGCGGCGCGGCTGGCCGCCCGGCGAACAACACCCAACTCGCAGTTGCGGCGATCGAGCAGCACGAACGCTTCCTGCCGCAACGTTGATCTGGCGCAGCGAGCGCAGGATCAGGCTGTTGCTGAACGGATGCTGACCGGTGCCTCGCCGCCATGCACGGGGTAATGGCAGGCAACGAAATGACTGGTGTTGATCTCGCGTAGTTGCGGTTCTTCTGAGCGGCAGCGATCCTGCGCAGCGGGGCAGCGCGTGTGGAACCGGCACCCGGGTGGCGGCATGACGGGCGAGGGGATCTCGCCCTCGATCGCCGTGCGCTGTACAGCGATCTCGGGATCGGGCACCGGAATGGAGTTGAGCAACACGTTGGTGTAGTGATGCGCCGGCTCGCGATAGAGATCGTCGGAGCGTGCGACCTCGCACACCTTGCCGAGATACATCACGGCGACGCGGTCGCTGATGTTCTTCACGACCGCAAGGTCGTGAGCAATGAAGATGAGCGTGAGGCCGTACTGCTTCTTGAGGTCCTCGAGCAGGTTCAACACCTGGGCCTGCACGCTCACGTCGAGCGCAGAGACGGGCTCGTCACAGATGATCATCGACGGGTTGAGTACGAGCGAGCGGGCGATGCTGATGCGCTGGCACTGGCCGCCACTGAACTGGTGTGGTTGGCTCTCGGCAGCGCGCTGGGGATCGATGCCGACCTCTTCGAGTACCTGGTCGACGCGCTTGCTGCGTTCCTGCGGAGTGCCCCGCTTCCAGATGTTGAGCGGCTCCATCACGATGTCTCGCACCTTGCGGCGCGGGTTCAACGACGAGATGGGATCCTGGAAGATCATCTGCATGCGGGTACGTGCCTCGCGCAT